>Ga0183260_10000469_pt1 | contig 34159 bp, 29 predicted proteins | sample AntDrymUQ4972206_2_FD_129768 | JGI IMG/M metagenome (GOLD analysis project Ga0183260, IMG submission 129768) | Polar desert sand microbial communities from Dry Valleys, Antarctica - metaG UQ497 (22.06) (version 2) (version 2) | ecosystem: Environmental > Terrestrial > Soil > Desert | place...
ATCGAGTACACGGTGCGTGGCCAGCGGTTCTACCAACGGTCGGAGGTCCGCGATGCGCGGCGCCTCATTCGCGGCGCGGGCCTGACGCAGGCTGGCGCCGCGCTCGTCGACGCGCTGAGGGCCCTCTTCAAGGAACGGCTCGGCTACGAGGCCGGCACGGAAACGATCGGCGACGAGGCCCGCGAGCGGGCCGCATCGCTGGAGCTGTTGCTGACGATCGCCTCAGAATTGGTGGAGACCAACGCGGACGGCGGAGCTGCCGAGCTGCTCACTGACCTCGAGCGACGCGATACGGCGGAGTCTGCGGCACATGGCGTCGGCGTCAACCTCCTGACCTACCACCGCGCGAAGGGGCTCGAATGGGACGCGGTCTTCCTGCCGGCGGTGGAGGAGGGGATGCTGCCCATCCGCCAGGCCAAGTCGGACGAACAGGTGGCCGAGGAGCGACGCCTGCTCTACGTCGGCATCACCCGCGCGCGAACGCACCTCGCGCTGTCGTGGTCGCGCAAGCCGTCGCGCTTCGTCGACGAGATCCGACCGCGCTCTGTCCGCACGATCGCGTCTCCTGTCGGGCCGGGCCCTCGTCCGTCCACGTCAACCAGCCCGCTACTTGAAGCCCTACAGCTTTGGCGTCGCGAGCGCGCCAAGCAAGATGCCGTGCCGGCCTACGTAGTCGCCCACGACTCAACGCTGATCGCCATCGCCGACATCAAGCCGAACTCGATCGCCACACTGCGTCGTGTGAAGGGCATGGGCCCAGTCAAGCTCGACCAGTACGGCGCGGAGATCCTGGCCATTGTTGCCTCAGCCCTGAGGCAGGCGGGTCTGAAGAACGGGAGTGCTGATTGAAGTACGCGGTCGTGTATGAGCGGGCCCCTCGCAGCTGGGGGGCATACGTCCCCGATCTTCCGGGTTGCGTCGCCGTCGCGAAAACGCGAGCCGAGGTGAAGCGTCTTATTCGCGAGGCAATCCAGATGCACATCGAGGCCACGCGCGAGGCCGGTGAGCCCGTCCCCGAACCACAATCGACCGCCGAGCTGGTCGAGGTTTAGGCCGGGCCGCCGGTCAGTAGGCGGGCCGTAGCCCGGGAGCCGCTCTGGACGTCAACGGACATGGACCTCCGGCGGGTCGTCACCGAGCAGATAGCGCGGACCCGATCCAAGGCCCGCCGCGGCGTCGCTGCGGTTGACCAATTTGCAATTCTGGAGGGACAGGCAGCCGCAGCCGATGCACGACGTGAGTTCCTCGCGCAAGGCCTGAAGGCCAGCGATGCGCTCGTCCAATTGGCGCTGCCATGCGGCCGACATGCGCGCCCAGTCCCTCTTCAGCGGTACGCGGTCGCTGGGTAGCGCGGCCAGCGCGGCCGATATCTCGTCGAGGGACAGGCCGCATGCCTGGGCGGCGCGGATGACGGATACACGGCGGATCGCGGAGCGATTGAATCGGCGTTGGTTTCCTTCCGTGCGATCGGAACCGATCAGGCCCTGGGCCTCATAGAAGCGCAGGGCAGACGTCGCGACGCCCGTGCGCTGGGCGAGTTCGCCGATCGTTACCCGGGCCGGAAGCGTCACTGTCTCCACCTCGCCTACAAACCTCGGCGACCCGGGCTTGACTTCAAGCTTACTTGAACTTGTACGGTCGCGGCCATGACCACTCTGATGAACGCCTTGGGCTACGGCGACCTGCCGCGGCTGCTGGGCTTGATGACAGGCGACGAGAAGCACTCCTCCGCCGCGCATTCCACGCTCGACGTGCTGTGGGTGCTCTACGACCGCATCCTCAACATTTCGCCCGCGACGGTTGACGATCCCGCACGGGACCGATTCCTGCTTTCCAAGGGCCACGGCCCGATGGCTTATTACGCGGTCCTGGCGGCGAAGGGCTTCGTGCCCGAGGCGGCGCTGGCCGGTTTCGGCGGCTTTGATTCCAACCTCGGCTACCACCCCGACCGAAACCTAATCGCCGGCGTCGAGATCGCCAGCGGCTCGCTCGGCCACGGCCTGCCCCTGGCCGTCGGAAGGGCGCTCGCGCTCGACTACCGGCAGCAGGCTGGCGCACGCGTTTTCGTGCTGGTCGGCGACGGGGAGCTCGACGAAGGCACCAACCACGAGGCGATCGCGTTCTCCGGCCGCGCCGGGCTGGAGCGGCTGACCACCGTCGTCATTGACAACCAGTCCGCTTCGCACGGCTGGCCGGGCGGCATCGAAGCCCGTATCGCGGTCGAAGGCTGGAGCACTGTCGTGTGCGATGGCCGCGATCACGACGAAATCGAGCGCGCGCTGAGCTTGCCCCACGTTGGCCGGCCACACGTCGTAGTGGCGCGCGTGGAGGTGGGCTCGTGACAAACGAGACGATGCGCCAGCGGTTCTACCGCGTCACCGCCGACCTGCTCGATGCGGACTTGCGCGTTGCGGTCGTGCTGGCCGACATCGGTGTCGGCTATCTCGAGCCGTTCGGCGTCTTCGGGCGGCATCCCCGCCGCGCGATCAACGTCGGTATCCGAGAGGCGCTGATGGTCAGCACCGCGGGCGGCATGGCGCTGGAGGGCCTGCGGCCGATCGCCCACTCGTACGCACCATTCCTGGTCGAACGGAGCTTCGAGCAGGTCAAGCTCGACCTGGGCCACCAGGGCGTGGGCGCCATCCTGGTCAGCATCGGCGCCAGCCATGATTGGGCGGAGGGTGGCCGCACCCACAATTCGCCCGGTGACGTTGCCCTGATCGGCACGTTGCCCGACTGGACGATCCACGTACCCGGTCACGCCGACGAGGTCGAGTTACTACTCCGTCAGGCTGCACTCAGCGACGGACCGGTCTACATCCGGCTGTCCGACGCGCACAATCGCGAGCCACGGCTAGCCGGCGCGACGGGAATCGACAGCGTGCGCAGGGGTAGCGCAGGTGCGCCGACCATCCTTGCCGTGGGTCCGATGCTGCGGCCGGTGCTCAGGGCCGCGGAGGATCTGGACGCAACGATCCTGTACACCGCCACGCCGCGACCGCTCGACGCGGAACGGTTGCGCGATGCGGTAACGGGCACGGACGTCGTGCTGGTCGAGCCGTACCTGGAGGGCACCTCGGCCGGCGCGGTGGCGGCCGCCCTCGTTGACCGTCCGAGCCGGTTGCGTTCGATCGGCGTGCCGAGCGTCGAGCTACGTCGTTACGGGACCCGGCAGGAACACGACCGGGTGCATGGCTTGGACGCGGCCGGCATACGCACACGCCTGACCGCTTTCATCGAACACCATCGAGCGGCCGAACCGTCAACCTCGGCATGACGGCGACAGCCGAATGAGTTTGTGGCGTCGTCCGCTAAGGAACCCCGGGGTTCGCTCGAAAAGTACCCCGTTACAACAGCTGGTCGAGCTCGTCGCGCAGCGCGCCAAGAACCTCGAGTTCGATCAGATCCTTTGGTCGCCCGGCCGCGCGCTTCATGCGGATCAGATCGTCTATGTCCGAGACGAGCACAGTGAGCCCGTCAAGGTTGGTCGCTTTCGCCATGCGCGCCAGATCATCGAATCCTTCCGTACCCGCTGGAGCGGCGAGTAGGTCCAGGTCGCCGGCGTCTGTCGTGAGGGTCAGCGACCGGACCGCAGCAAGGCTACGAGCGTCGATCTGAAACGGAACTGGTCGATCGGTGCCGCGCAGGCGAGCGTTCAGTCGGCGGAGGACCGTAACGAGCGCCTCAAGGTTGTCGGCGTCGGTGGCATGGCAGATGTCGAGGTCGCGTGTCAGTGTCGGCGAGCCGAGCAAGCGGCCGGCGAAGGCCCCGATGACGACATACCGGACGCCGGCGCCGTTGAGCTCGTGGAAGAGGCGGAGAGGATCGAATGCCGCTGGCTGGCTCACCCGACGCGGACGGCTCGCGCGGCGCGCAGCGGGAGCACCTCCAGGGCGGCCGCGTCGGCGGCTGCCAGTCGGGCGCGCTGGCCGGGCGTGAGTCGTATGAGTTCGCGGATCTGGCTCCGATCAACGCCGACGCCCAACGCGGGTTCCGTCGCAAGCGTCCAGCCGGCCGTGCGGATCAACCGCTCCAGTGTGTCGGCGCGCGGGGAAAGGCGACCGAGTTCGATACGAGCAACGGTCGAGTGAGGAACGCCTGCCTTCCGTGCCAGGGCCCGTTGCGACAAGCCCGCATGCCGACGGGCATTGGTCAAGAGTCTGGCGGCACTCACGGCCCTGCTATGATAGCAGACATGCTATCGCTTGGCTTGGAGACCGGAGCCTACCGCCAGGTGTCTCTAACGTAACCCGGTAGTCCATCTTTATGGGCCACTTCGTGTTCTTGATGGGTGATCCCACGTCCGCGCAAGCCTCACCGCAGGCCAAGATCGACCGACGATGGAAGGACCCGGACGACTGCTCGTCCGGGTCCTCCCGCTCTTTTCAAGACTGGTCTGGGTCAATTCATGGAGTTGGGTCGGCGTAGGTCCCACCGAAAATGTCGGTGTTGCCGAAGGATAAGGTGCTGCCTTGAGGGCAGTCCTCGTTCGGGCCAGGCCGCAATGCCGTGGAGTGTGCTGCGGGCACCTGGCCCGCCGCGCTCCGGTCGCGTGGCCGATCAGCGACGATCGGTTGGGCCCCGCCGCCCGTCACGTCGTCCACGAATGCCTGGCGGTACGTGTTGATCGCAGCGCAGACGGCCGCGTTGCGAACGTCGTTCCAAACTGCTGCGCCGAAGTCGCGGGTGGCCACGGCGTAGTTGTAGTCACCGAGGAACTCCGCGGTCAGGCCGTTGGCGCTCGACCCTCGAGCATCGCCGACTGCGCCGCGATGCACGGTGGCAAAGGCGCCGACCGCACCGGTTGCGGCATTCACCTCGGCATGGCGGACCACGCCGAGCATGCGACGCGGGGACGTGGTGTTGTTGCGCCACGGATCGAGATAGGCGTTGTAAACGAGCCAGGCGTCCGTCCCGTCGGGCGAGATTGCGATCGCCGGCTGATTGGCTCGGTCGCCCGCCTCAGACACCCTCGCCGGTGCCGTGTACGAACGGCCTCCGTTGCGTGACGAGATCACGAACGCGCGCTCCTCGTTCGTGCCCGCCCTATCGTCTGACCAGTTCACGAGGATCTGATCGGTCGCGTCGGCTCCCGTCGGGGCGCCGTTGGCGATGTCCAGGCTCGGGAAGGTGTTGGTCCGCGCACCGGCGATGCCGTCGATGGTGAACCGACCCTGCGCCGGGTCGAACTGACCGATGCCAGCCACGTCCACGATCGCGCGCGGGCGCTCCCAGGTATCGCCGCCGTTGAAGGAGCGGACCTGGTAGAAAACGCCGGTCTGACGCTGCTTGTCGTAGCCCTCAAAGACTACGTAGACGACGCCTTCGCTGTCGGTGCGTACCGTGCAGCCCTGGCGGCCGCCGGTCTGGTTGTTGTTGGTGGCGGCGGTGAGCTGGCGCTGGCGCCAGGTATCGCCGCCGTCGCTAGACGTGGCCAGGAGCACCGGCTCCGACCCTGCAGCGCCACGGAAGCCGACATTGCAGACGTAGACATTGCCGAAGAAGGGGCTCGACGAGGCGTTGTCGGCCCAGATCTGCTCCTTGTCGCTGAACAGCGCCTCGTTCTGGCGGGTCACGATGACCGGTGCTTTCCAGGCGTTGTTGTTGCCAGTGATGGCGCCGGCGATATCGTCGGTCCGGGAGACCGCGATCGCTCCCGCGCCACGGAACGGGTGCCTGCCCGGGAAAGGCGTGGCGATGTTGGAGTAGTACAGCCGCTGGCCGTTGGCCCATGAGAACTCGCCGTTAATGGGCACGGGACCAAAGGCGAGCTCCGGGTCGCCATTGGAGACCATCCCCGCCTCGTAGTACCTGGGCAGGGTGCCGATCGGTCCGACGCTTGGTTGGCATGTGGCGGTGTCCGGAGTGTCCGTACGGCACGAAGCGTTACGCGCCGACCAGCCGGTGTAGGTTGGCTGGACCCAGGTGTTTCCGCCATCGATCGAGAACTGCACGCCCGAGACGCCGACGCCCGGCGTGAACGGGCATGTCGTGTCGAGACCGGCGTAGCAGCGCTCGAGGTCGATGTTGTCGTTGGCACCAGCCGCGAGGATCATCGGGTTGAAGGGGTTGACCGCCAACCCCGGCTCGTTCTGCTTGTTATGCGAGAAGTAGCGGTCGTCGCTGCCAACGGTGACCTCCGTATCGGGGTTGAACGCGTTGACTATCGACGCGGACGCAAAGATGGCAACTGCCACCACGGCGACCGCAAGCCGTATCCGTCGCATGAAATCTCCTCTCAATTGGCCGCGGGCTATCAGGGCTGGGGCTCCTGAGTTGCCGGGCGTGTCGAGTGCTCAGCATAGTCCCGCCCGCTCAATTGGCAAGTCGCATGGCCGTCACGCTCCTCCTCACGCGGCGGATCCGATGGGGAGCGCCGATCGCCGCCAGTCAGCCTTGCTGCCTGACTGGTCGGATTGGTGCATGACGACTCAGTAAGCGACGTTTTGACGGCCCTGCGCCGCCGCGTGCGCCGGGGCCGTCAGATGAGCGGGTTGCGGTCGGGCTACAGCCCGAGTGCGTGGGTCGCTATACGGCAGAGGCGCCGGAAGGCGCGGTTGGTCTCGGTATCGAGCTTGTTCTGGCGCACCTCGCTGGAGAGGTAATGGCCATCTTCAGAGAAGTGGAGGACGTACAGCACGTAGCCCGGGTCGCGTGATCGGAAGGTGTTGTCTTCGCCCTTGCCGGTCTTGATCAGAGCCGGCGCGCCGCGCAGCGACGCGACGATGGCAAAGCCGGTCTTCTCGGCCATTCGACGCAGGTTCAGCCGGCCGTCCGACTTCATGACGACTATCGCGTCGTTGGCCGGATTGGTGAACACCGTGCGCGCGTGGCCATGTGATCGGCGGCGGCGCTCGCCGCCGTAGATGTCGAGGATTGCCTTGGCCTTCACCTCGACCGTCTTGCCGGTACCGCAGAAATCGGTGTCGGCGAACGATCCCGCGACCTCGAGATGATGATGTCTGGGGTCGGGGGCTGGATGCATGTCAGGCGTGGCTGCCATGGCAGACGCTGGCAGGACGAGCAGCGCCAGGACGACGCCACCCAAACCAAGCCGAATCTTCATTGGGTTTCCCCTTCTGTTCGCGCGCCCGCGCGTTCACGGCAACGCACAGGCAGATATGGGCCGCCGGGGAGCCGAGCTGGGGACAACGGCTGCGCCCAGGTATCCGCTCATCTGGCGGCACTTGACCGATATTGCGCGCCACGGCAGCGCGCCCGTCCATCCTACTTGCCGCATCAACCGTTCAACGCCGCGTCCAAATCTTGTCAGATGCATACTCGGTATGTATGATGCATCGGCGCCGACATCTGGCGACGACAGGGAAGGGACGAAGTGTCGGTCAAACACGGCTTGCTGGCTTTGCTCGCAGAGGCGCCACGCCACGGCTACCAGCTGAAGACCGATTTCGAGCACCGGACGGGCGGTTCGTGGGCGATCAACATCGGCCAGGTCTACACAACGTTGAGCCGGCTCGAACGTGATGGACTCGTTGAGCTGGCTGGATCGGATGGCGACCGTAACGACTACCGGATAACAAACACCGGACGCGAACAGCTGAGCGAATGGTTCGTCACCCCGGTCGTCCCAGACGCTCCGCCGCGCGACGAGCTGATGATCAAGGTGCTCCTAGCCGTCGCAGCCAACGATGTCGATGTGACCCACCTCCTCCAGCGACAGCGCACCGCATCGGTCGAACAGCTGCAGGCGTATACGCGGCGCAAGGCACAGACCGACCCGAAACAGGACCTCGCGTTCCTGCTGATGCTCGATGCGCTGATCTTCCGGACCGAGGCCGAGATCCGCTGGCTCGACGCCTCGGAGGCACGGTTACGCGACGCAGCGGCCAAGGTCGTGGGCAATGGAGAAGGTGGCCAGCGATGACACCAGTAGTCGAGCTGGAGGGTGCCAGCCGTTCCTTCGGACAGGGCCACACCGCTGTCGTCGCGCTCCAACCCACCGACGTGCGCGTCGCGTCGGGCGAGTTCCTGGCCGTCATGGGGCCCAGCGGCTCGGGCAAGACTACGCTGCTGTCGCTCGTCGGCGGGCTCGACAAGCCGAGCAGCGGGCGCGTCACCGTCGACGGGAAGGACGTCGGCTCCCTCCGCCCGCGCGAGCTTGCGATTCTTCGCCGGCGAACGGTGGGCTATGTCTTCCAGGACCTCAACCTGCTTCCCGGGTTGACCGCTCGCGAGAACGTGTCGCTGCCGCTGGAGCTCGATGGTCGAGCGGCGCGCGACGCTCGTCTGGCAGCCTCGGCGGTGCTCGAAGCGCTGGGACTCGGGGGCCTAGAGGACCGGTTTCCTGACGACCTCTCGGGCGGTGAGCAGCAGCGTGTCGCGATTGCGCGGGCGATGGTCGGAGAGCGAAAGATCCTGCTTGCCGATGAACCCACTGGGGCGCTCGACTCGATCACCGGCGAAACGGTCATGCGCCTGCTGCGCCGCCACTGCGACGATGGCGGCTCGGTGATCCTGGTGACTCACGACGCCGCCCACGCGGCGTGGGCTGATCGTGTCGTCTTCCTCCGCGACGGTCGGGTCGTCGATGAGACCAAAGCCGCACGTCTGGGCGCCGCGTGAGCGCCTCGAGCTTGCGCGCGGTCACGAGGATCGCATGGCGCGGTATCGGCCGCAGCCGCGGTCGAAGCGCGCTGATCGTGTTTTTGATGCTGCTGCCGGTCGTGGCGATGGCCGGCGCAATCACGTTGATCACGACTGTGTCCCCGACTACCGAGGAGTCGGCGACCCACGGCATGGGAGTCGCCGGCTACGAGGTCCAGATGTCGGCCGACATGACGACTGACACGCTGCGCGCCGCACTTCCCGCAGAGGCAGTGGTCGAGCCATGGACCTACGACCTGGTTGCGCTCGTGTTGCCCGGTAGGACGGTCGATGTCGACGCGCGATCGATGGACCTCAACGGGCTCGCACGCGGCATGCTCGAGATCACTGCCGGCCGTCAGCCACGGAACCAGCAGGAAGTCGCCGTCAGCGTCTCCGTCGCGCAGCTCACCGGAATAGGCGTGGGCGACTCGATTGAACTGGTGGATTGGGGCAGGCTCGCGGTCGTCGGCCTGGTCGAGGACACATTCGACATCCGCGGTCGCCTCGTCCTGCTCGACGCCTCGGTCGCTCGAGAGTCTGCGCAGGGAGAGCGCTTCGGCGCTTCGCCGGGCTGGTTGGTCAGCGTGCCCGACGGTGTCGAAATGCCGTACACGCAGGACATGTGCGACTTCGAGGGCTGCCCGTTCGTCGCCTACGAGCGCTACCGGTTCTCGGAATCGCCCGACGATGCCAGCGCCGCCGTGATCGTTCTGGGCGGCTTGGCGCTGGTCGAAGCCGTGCTCGTCGCGGCCGCGGCGTTTGCCGTAGGTGTCCGACGACGACAGCGCGAGCTCGGCCTGCTTGCGGCCGCTGGCGCCGAGCGTCGGCACCTTGCCGGGACGGTGCTGAGCGAGGGCCTGCTGCTGGGTGGAATCGCAGGCGTCACCGGAGTCGGGCTGGGCGTTTTGGCGATCATCGCCCTGTCGCCCTGGCTGGATGAGCTGGTGAATCGCCGAGTCGGGCCAGTCGACATTACCCCTGTCTTCCTGGCCCTCGCAGGCGGGATCGGCCTGCTGGCGTGCTTCCTAGCCGCCGTTCTTCCGGCACGCGCGGCCGCTCGTCTGCCTGTGTTGCTTGCGCTTTCGGGACGGCGGCCGCCGCTGAGTCCCGCGCGCCGACTGGTAGTTGTCGGCCTGGTGATGGTCGCCATCGGCGCCGTCCTGACGAGCAGCGGCGCGGCGATGCGTTTGAGTGATCCGCGGGGGTCGCTGAGCATGGTCCTCCTGCTGGTCGGGGCGTTCTGTGGCGTGGTCGGTTTCGGCGCGTGTAGCCCGTGGCTCGTCGAACGGCTCGAGCGTCTTGGACTCGGACTGCCCGTTGCGGCACGGATCGCCCTGCGTGACACTGCGCGCGCGAGGTCGCGCAACGGCCCGATCGTGACCGCGATCCTGGCTGCGTTCGCGGCTACGGTGGCCGTGTCTGCGTACTTCGCCAGTAGTGACGCCGAGGCGGCGGCCAACTGGCGGCCCTGGCTGCGCGCCGATCAGCTGATCGTCCAGGGTGAGGCTGCGGCGACGGCGGGATCACAGGCGGCCGGAGCGCTGGGTGCGATTGCCGACGGATCCGTCACGTGGCTCGCGGGATCAGACGCGCGCGATGTTTACATCGCGGTCGAGGATCCAGACGCGTCAACGGACGATCGGGAAATTGCTCACATGGTCACAGTCGGTGACGCCGAGCTCCTGCAAGCGCTCGGTGCCGAAGCGGGACTCTCCACGCTCGAGAGCGGCGGCGTCGTGCTGGTGCTGTCGCAGCGGGTGACGTTCGTGGACGACGAGATCGTCCGCCTCGATCCGCCGATTGACCTGAGCCAGGCAGAGATCGTCGTACATGACGGATTGAGTGGCGATGAGCTCGATACGCTGACGGTGCCGGCCAGCGTCGTCGCTACCGGACTGGACAGTGGGGGAATGCTTGCCGACGCTGTCGTGTCGTCGGCGACCGCCGAACGGCTCGGTCTACGGGCAGGGCCGACGTCGACCTATGTGATCCGGCTGCCGCGAGCGGTTGTCGAGGCCGATGTCGCGACCGCGGCGGGGTTTGCGGCTCAGCAGCCGAACACTCGAGCCGATGCATCTCTTGGCCCGGTAAGGCCGGGCGCAGTGTTTCGCTGGTTGCTGGTGATCGTCAGCCTGCTGTTCGCACTGAGCGTGACCGGAATCGCCGTTGCGCTCGGCGAGGCCGAGTCGCGGCCGGATCAGCGGACGCTCCTTGCGGTCGGCGCCGACCCGGGCATCAGGCGTCGCATCGCGGCGGCGCGCGCCGGCGTCCTCGGGCTGATGGCTGGGTTGCTGGCGGTGCCGGCAGGGCTGTTGCCGGCGTGGGGTTTGCTCGGCAGCCGTGGCGCGCCACTCGTCGTGCCGATCCCCGAAGTCGTCGCCGCGATCGTCATCCTGCCGCTCGCCGGGATCGTGGGTGCGCTGCTGCTCACGCGGCGGATCCCGGCCTGGTCAGCGCTGCGCGAGGCGGGCTCGTAACCCACCATTAAGTCGGCCGATGTACCCGTCCGTACTAGTGGAAACCCGGAATCGGGCGCGTACGATGCGGCGATCGCACCGGAGGATCCTGATGCCCCAGCATTGGGTTGGACGCAACGGTTCGTCGCTCGGACGAGTGCTCGTTACAGCTTTGGCGCTCGTCCTGGCGGGGGGATACGTCCAACTTCACCTAACGACAGTCGCCGCTTCGCCAGCTATTACAGGCGCGGCCGAAGCCGCCCGACTTCAGCTCGCCCACAGTCACGGCCTGGTCGCGACCACTGCGCAGGCAAGCAAGTTCGGTGGCAACGCTCGCTGGGAAACCGGCACGCTTGTCATCCCCGGGACCATCGACGAGGACGCACGGGTCTTCCTCTACGTCGCCCAGCGGCATGGCTCCAACTGGACGGCGCAAGTCGAAGGCAGCAGTGACTTCGCCCTCCTGGCCGAGCAGGGCTACGCTGCCCTGGCCGGTACGGCGTCGGCCGAGCTTCTCGCGACGACAGCGGTCGCAACCGCCGGGGGCGGATCGGCATCGCTCAGCCTGCCCTGGGCAAGTGGCACGACCTGGCGGCTGACGGGCGGCCCGCACAGTTACAACGGTCGCAAGAGCAGCCCGTGGAGTTCGCTCGACTTCGCCGGACCCAGGCCCAACATGACAGTCAAGGTCCGGGCGGCACGCGCCGGCATCGTCGTCCGTCCGTGCGCCAACCTCGTCCAGGTCCGACATGCGGGCGGCTGGACGACGTCGTACTACCACCTGAATTACATCGGCGTACGTGCCGGCCAGTCGGTCGCCCGCGGCGCCTTCCTCGGTTACACCTCGACAGCGGCCGGCTGCGGTGGCAGGGCGACTGGGCCGCACGTCCACTTCTCGTTGCTCAAGTACGGCTCCTACGTCAATATCCGCAACCACACGATCGGCGGCTGGACTGTCCGCGAGGGGTCCTCGCAGTACCAAGGCTGCCTGGTCAAGCACGCCCAGCGGCGTTGCGTGCCCAGGGCGTGGATCTACAACCAGGGGTCAATCGGCGACAAATAGGTCCTCAGCCGCGGCCGCCCGTCGCAGATCTGCGTCGAGCGTCGCTAGCTCGCCCTCAACGTCCAGTGCCAGCTGGAGGTAGAGCGCGTCGTAGATCGTCAGGTGGTGACGAGCGGCGAGGTCGATTGCCTCCAATAACCCATTGAGGCCCCTATCGACCGTTTCGATGCCGGCGGCCACGAGTCTCTCCAGGCGCGTCGCGACATCGCCCGCCGGAACGCGTAGGCCGCGGAGCTGCGCGTTGGCGACCTCGGCCAGGAAGTGCGCCGGTGCCAGGAGGGTGCGGTCCCCCTCCGCCCAGCTGTCGAACGTCTCTGTCCACTGGGGATTTCCAACCAGGAACTCGATCGCGACCGAGGCGTCGACCACGACTGGTGGTGGGATGTGGCTGAATGTCACTTCGGTCGCTTTTCGGTCACCTTCAACGCGCGCAGGATCTGCTTGGGTCTCTGACGCCTTTGCTCTCGGATGAGGGTTGCGGAGTCAGCAGCCTGACCGACAGGTCTCTGGCGGGCGAGCCTGGCTATGTCGTCGACCGCCTCCCGTCGGCGCCGAATTCGCTCTTCGCGGTCGATCTCCGGCAAGTCGGCCAGCGGCACGAGCGCGGCAATGGGCTGGCCAGCACGCTCGATGACCAGCCGTTCGCCGCCGGCGGCCTCGTCGAGCAACTGCCCAAAATGCTTTCGAACGTCCAGCGCCGACACGGTTCTCATAGCACCATCATATCACTATGAGAGTCAGGCAGATACGATGGGCCGCACACCTCCCGGTCCGCGCGAACCGGTGTCGTCGCGGTGTTGCCCGACTCCTGAGCTAGGCGCCCTGCTTCACCTCGAAGAGCGTGTGCGCCTCCAGGCCGTGTGCCTCCCGGTGCACTCGGGTGGCTGCTTCCTTGTCCGGCGCTTCGACGAGGCAGAACACCTTGCCCTCGGCCTCGTCGACCCAGTAATGCGTGTAGTTAACGCCGTACTTGTCCTGAACTCGCACGTCGGCCGCATGTGCATCGGCGACCGCTTCGGCTTTCACTCCGGGAATGTCATGCATATCCATGTAGGTCGGCATCTGTTCCTCCATGCGTCCCCCGGCTCTGAGGACGAATGCTAACGCAGGTCCAGCGCCACCTCCACGAATGAGGACAGGCCATTGGCCATGCGCAATTGCTGCGGTGAGCGCGGGATTGCGTCGAGCAGGGAAGGGGAGGCTACGACGATCGTCAGCGCGCGGGCACGCGACGTGGCCACGTTCAAGCGGTTGAGCGAGTAGAGGAACCCAAGACCGCGCGGGGCGTCTTCGGCCCGAGACGTGGCCATGGTGTAGATCGACACCGCTGCCTCCTGGCCCTGGAACTTGTCGACCGTGCCGACACGAGCGTCTGGGAGCCGCTTCTGTATGAGCAAGCGGTGAGCGTTGAACGGCGAGACGATGACGATGTCATCTGGGCCGAGCGGACGCGACTGTCCTTTCCAGTCGGTCCACTGACCGCCGATGAGCGATTTCCAGATCTCGGCCACCCGGTCGGCCTCCTCGACCGACTCGTTGGTGTTGCCCGTGTGTCGGACTGGCGCCCAACGCAGGCCCGAGCCGACGAACTCGCCCTCGCCCAGCACCTGCTGAAGCTCGAGACCGTCGACCGACTTGAGCCTGCTCTCATAGAACAGGTCGGACGTGTACCGCGTGATCCGCGGGTGCATTCGCCAGGTCTTCTCCAAGAAGACGCCGCGCTTGTCCGACACGGTCTCCTCAGTCCCGAGGAAGTGACCCAGCGCCGATACGCCGGCACCTTCAGGGTGGACGCCCTGGGTGGGCTGGTCGAGCTGCTGCGGGTCTCCCAGCAGAATCAGGTTCCGCGCCGCCCCCGAAACGGCGACAACGTTGGCCAGCGAAACCTGGCCAGCCTCGTCAACGAACAGCGCCTCGACCGTGTCCGCCATGTCCGGATGCGCCCAGAGCCACGGCGTCCCTGCCGCGAAGTCGACTTCACCCGCGTTCAACGCGTCCGCAACCAGGCCGTTGGCTTCCACGCGTCTGACCCACGGATGCGCCAGCGCCTCGTCCTCCTTGCCCTTCTGGATCACGCGCAATGTCACGTGCGAGTCGCGCGCTGCCTCGAGGACCTCCTCCAGCAGGTTGCAGATCACTTTGTGGCTGTTCGACGTGATCCCCACGCGTCGTCCGGCGCCCACGAGATCCAGGATCATCCGAGCTCCCGTATACGTCTTGCCCGACCCAGGCGGTCCCTGGATGGCTAATGTCGTCCCGTCGAGCGAGGGAGCCAGGCGACGCGCCGCCTCTGTCCCGGTCTCTGTTGATCGAATGAGCGTGCCCCCATTACCGCCGCGCAACCTCGGCGGCCGGCGGCGCAACAGATCCCGCGCCGCCCGCCACTCCGGCAACTCGGAATCGATGCCGTTCTCAGCGACCCAATTGCCCAGCCGCAACAGCGCCTCGCGCTGGTCCTTGGCATCGATGACGTTCAGTGGGACGATCGACTTCGGGTGTGGGCCGTCCCACGCCTTGGCCCGCCGGATGTCGATCGTGCCCGCAACCTCATCGATCGCCACGACACTACCGGTCCGCTTGTTCTTGCCCTCCAGTTGCGGATCGTCGACGTCGTAACCCGTCTCGATCTTGTGCTCCTGGGGCGGGAATCGGTAGCGGTGGTGGAACGATCTCGACCGCCCGCCCGGGTCGAACCTATCGACGATGACCAGCCCGCCGATCGGCTCGGCCTCCTCGACCAGTTCGTCGTCGGTCTTCGACATCAGGTCGTAGTAGCGCCACCAGGTCGACTTGTCCTCGCGCCGGTGCCAGTCGAGCAGGTGCGCAATCAGCCAGGTCTGTTTGTCTGCCTCGGTCTGATCCTTTTCGACTTTGGTGATTGACGCAGTGAGGCGATCCTCGAGCTCGTGCACCGCGCGCAGCCGCTCGGACAGCCCTTCGCTGATCTCCAGCTCACCGAGGGTCGGGCGCGGCAACTCGCCCCATGTTCCCGCGGCGTCGACCCGGCGCGCCTCGAGCCAGTCGCGCAGGCGTTCGGTCGAGATGCAGTCGTCGCGGTTGTAGAGCCGGATCTGCTCCTTGATCTCGTCTCCCGGATCGCCGATCTCGAGGATCTTCTCGAACTCGACGATGCTCGAGCCTGCGTCGCGTAGCCCGATCTCGCGCGTGTATCCGTAAAGCGGCTCGAGGTTCTTGATCGAATAGCGCTCGGCACCCACGCGCACTCCCTGGCGTACGACGCGGTACAGATCCACGAACACGCGGCCGCGCAGCAACTGGTCAAGCTCCTCCTCGCGCGTTGCGTGGCGGCCGGCCAGCCGCTTCAGCGCGGTCGGCTCGTATGGCGCGTAGTGGTAGATGTGCATGTCGGGGTACTGCTTCCAGCGCTCGATGAAGAGGTCCATCACCTGTTCGAACTGCTGCTTTTCCTCCTCCCGATTCAGCGCCCACAGGCCCCGATAACTGCCCTGGTCCCACAGGCCCTCGCCCGAGCTCCCTTCCCACACGCCGAACAGGTACTCGAGCCCCTGCCAGAACGCGAACGGGTCGCCTTCGATGTCGAAGAAGAGGTCTCCGGGCGCTGGTTCGGGAAGCGCCGACAAACCTCGATCGGCAACCCGCGCACCCGCGGCATCTTTGTCGGGCTCTAGGAGCTCGTGGACGGGAACTTCCAGCCCGTCGCTCGCGACCTGGAGCCGCGCCTGCGCCTTTATGCGACTGAACGACTCAATAGACGAACCCTTGACCGGCGGGTCGAACGGCAACTCGGCCGTTGCCAGTGCCCCGCGACTGTTGATGTTCCGCACCCGCAGCTCCTGCCGCTGATTGCGGGTGATGCCGGCGACCAGCTTCAGTGCGTCGTCGTCTCGCCATTGCACACGGCAGTAATCGGGATACCAGCGGCAGACCCCGCAATGGTCGACCGGGTCCGGGTAGCTCTCCTCGCGCGGGATGGGCCATGTCCGCTCGCCGTGGATGGCGTCGTCGACCTCACTCTCGAAACGCGTTTTGGCGCGCCGGTAGTAGGCCATCATCTCGGCCGTCCGGAAGGAATGGGCGACGATCTCGGCGCCGCTGGTCACGACGTGGACGCGCTCCGGGAGCATGTCCTGGATTCGCTCGATCTGGTCGACATACGAGCAGATCTGGATTAACGCGGACGCCTTGGCGCTGTGGGCGAGCTTGGTGTCGCTGACCTCGTAGTGGTAGTCACCTAACCCACTCGCGCCTGGAACCCCTAGCAGGAAGTCCGGATGGCCCACCCAGCGGCCATCAAAGACCGTGGCCTGGAAGATGACGTCATCGCCGCGCTTCATTGCCTCGATCGTCCGCGCGGCCTGCTCCTCGTAAGGAAGGTCCTTGTCGGTTGTCAGATCGGTGATGACGCGGCCATCAGCCTGCAATCTGTCGACGTAGCGTTGCTCGTGCTGGCCGCCTCGGCGCTGGAGGAGCTCGACCTCGGGATCCTCGCTTCGGTCCGGCTTCCGGATCAACCCGGCAACCGCGGCGCGATCGAGTTGCGTCAGATGGCCACACGCCAGGAACCCGACCAGGTCGGTCGCGGAAACGATGAGCCTGCCATCAGGCCGCCGATGCATCGACCGACTCTACCTAACCGGGGGTGCCAGCTAGCGCGGCACGGACGTTCGGGCGGGTATCGCTCCCCACAGGCCGACCTCCGCCCGCTGCGCCTCGCGTTGCGCAGCGAACAGGATCTCGCTGTACCTCGTGTCCGGCGGGTAGTCGCGAGCCTCGGCGAAGCCGACACGAACGAGCTCCCGATTGACCATCAGCCAGACGGCGCCGTCACGGAGCCATACATAGCGCAGCAGGCGACCGTTTCGATCGGTCTCAGAGACGTCCTTCTCCAGGAACACGGTTCGGCCTCCAACGAGAGCAGCGTTGGCCTGTGCCGCCTCGGGGCCCAGCCACTCGACATCTTCGTACGGACCCTGAACCTCGGGCGCGTCGAGGCCGATATAGCGCAACAGGCGTGTACGACCATCCAGCTCGACCTCGATCGTGTCGCCGTCGTTGACGCGGACCACAGTCGCTTCCTGAACCTGCCCGGTTGGCGCGATGTCGGACGCGGGCGCGATCGACGGTGTCAGGGATCAGAACTGAGCCCGTCCCGCGTGTCTGGGTCAGCGGTGGACGCGTCAACGTCCGGTCAGCCCCCGGCTACGAGAACCGCGCCGTCGACATCGTCAGGGCGGGCACGAAGCTGTCGGTTCAGGCGAAGGGATGGGATCCGCGTGGCGAAGCGTGGCTGAAGGTCGGCCTTGCAGAGGGCAGGGTCGGCTGGATCAAGCGCACCTTCACCCGCTCCGACTAAGCCGAGCCATCGGCCTCAGTAGAGGCTCGGGAATCGGTCCTCGTGGCGCTGGCTCTTGAACCCCGACGCGGCATCGAGATGGTCGAGCAGGCTCCGGGTGCTGGCGATCTCGAACTTCCGATCGCGATAGAAGTTGTTCAGTCCGCTCCAGAAGGTGTTGGCGCCGACTTCGTCCTTGTAATCGCGCAAGTAGAGGCCGCCCTGGACGTAGATGACCTCGTTGTAGCAGCGGCCCTGGTAGCCGTAGACGGTCTTGTCGAGGCGCGCCTCGGCGCAATCAGACCGTCGGAATGAGCCGAGCAGGTCGCGTGTAAGGAAGTCGCCCACAGCCTCATCGAGGAACGGCTCCGTGGCCTGGTTGTTGCCGATCGTGCTGTAGAACCACTGGTGCGACGTCTCGTGGACGATGATGTACGGGATCCTCGAATTGGCGATGGTCGCGTCGATCCACGTCATCGCGGGGGACTCCATGCCCACTCCGGCCGGTGTCTCCGCGACGGAGAAATGGTCGTATGGGTACTTGCCGACCTTGTCAGTGAACCGCTCCAGCGCCCGGATGGTCCACGCCTGCAGCCGGCCAGGATCAAATGTCCGATAGAAGAGGTTGATCTTGATCCCGCCCCAGTACACCTTCTTGACCGAGTAGTTGGGGCTGGCCGAGAAGTTGAAGTCGCGCACGTATGTCGCCACAAAGGTCTGCGAATTGCCTTTCGCAGCCGTGCGTTCGCCGCTGGTCGCGTATTTGAGCGGCTCATCAGACGTGAATGTGACCGTCACGCGCGGGCTGGTGGCCGTGACCCAACTCTCGCCGAAGTTGGGCGTCGAGAACTGCTGCTCGCGGCTCAACCACGGGATCCAGCGGTAGGCCGCGGCGGTCCCGTTCTTCTTCATGAGCAGCGACCTCTTGCCGCTCGTGTTGGTGTTGAAGCCGGCCCGGTAGTTGATCGTCACATCGATCTCTCGCCCCGGCGCGAGCGAACGGGCCAAGGGCACGATCACGCTCTGGTCGGAGACGTTGGGGGTGACCGCAGTGCCGCCCGCATTGGCGGTGAGGCCGACAACCTTGCTGAGGCGAAGCGGCAGAAGGTTGAAGGTCAGCTTGGTAACCGAGCTGGACGTGGTGTTCTTGACGTGCGCGGTGCTCGACACGTCGAGAGTGCCCGCGGACCAGTTGAGGGTGGCCTGGACGTTGTACGTGGCGCGCAGCCCGAGGCTGTTCGGCGGGGCAGCGGCAGCCGGCATGACTCCTACGACGAGCCACACGGCAAGGCTGGCGATGAGGGCAGGTATGAGCAGCGCCGACCGAAAGGAAGACCCCCAGCCCCACGGAAGGCTGACAGTCCAACTACCGACTCGACCGGCAACCACTCCCACGGCTGGGTTGGTGTTCACGGCTCTCCTTATCGGATGTGCCCCGATCCTAGCGCGCCGCGGCCCTCAGGGTCAGTGGGAAATTCGTCTAGTGGACATGGGGGGTAACATGCGGGTTCAGCGAGGAGAGCAGCCGCCGTGCCCCGCGTCGCCCCAGCGACGTTGGTTGTGCCGCGCCAATACCAGGAGGAGTAGCAGCCGTGCGCATCGCCCCAGCGATGCTGGCTTTGTTTGCCAGTGTCTTCATCGCGGGATTCGCCGCGCCAGTCCAACCTGTTGCCGCCCGAGCGGGCGTGCAATGCACGGACTGGTCATCGATCAACCAGCCGCCCAAGACCATCGCCGTCTATCGAGTCAGTGAAGGATTCGTCGAGCGCGTCGACTTCAAGCACTACGTCGCACGTGTCGTGTCGCGCGAGTGGAACGTCATTCAGGTCGAGCTGCGCAAGGCCGGCGCTGTCGCGGTCAAGCAATACGCCTGGTACCACGTCATGCACTGGCGGGGCGGTAAGTACAACGGCAAATGCTTCGACGTTCGTGACTCGACCGCGGACCAGCTCTACTCGGGCAAGCCCATCAATGAGATCCCCAACGGCGTGTGGAGCTCCGTCAACGCCACGTGGACCTGGCGGCTGTACCGGGACGGAAAGCTTCCGATGACCGGATATCGCCGCGGAGACAATGTCCCCTGCGCCTCCAACGGCGGCTACCGCCTCTACGTTCGCTCGGGCAGGCGCTGTGCCGAGAATGGCTGGAGCGCCGCTCGGATCCTGGAGACCTACTACACCGCCCGGCTGGTGACCTAGCTCGACGTCCTTCGGAACGCCTTGCCGTCGGCCATGCGCATCTTGGCCGACGCGTAGCTGCGGAAGTGCATCTCCTTCAGCGCAGCGGCTGGCATTGGCGCTGCCAGGGTTGAGGCATCGAGCTCCAGCTCGGCAATGAGCGCGCGCATCTCGGGATCGCGGCCCGCGTAGCTCCTGATTCGCTTGGCTACCGCGTGGAGCGCCGCCTGCGCCTGTGGGAAGTCACCGGCCCGGTTGAACCTCGTCGCGTCCTGTCGGGCGCGCGCGGCGAAGACTCGGGCAACGGCGCGGTCGACCTCGGCGTCGCGCTCCTGGAGATCGTTGCTCTTGGAGTCGGCGTACTCCCAGGACAGGGTCTGGGTCGCGTTGTCGGGGAGGCCGTCGCTGTCGCCGAGGGCGAGCACCGCGCCGGTTTCGCGGCCCAATTCCCCGAGCGGCAGGTTCAGCCGAAGCACTACCTGGACGACCTGCTCCGCGACCATTGAGCCGAGGCTGATTACGGTGCGCGCCGCACGGCGTTCCACCGGGAAAGGGCTGAGTGACTCAACGCTTGCCGCCTCGGGCGCAGTGATCTCCAGTGTCACTTCCCGCGCCACCACGTCGAGCGCTTCGCCGACCTCGCTGGTCACGTAGTCCGCGATCGAGCGGGCATCGGCGATGTAGTAGAAGTTGCCGCCGCCGGCAGTGGCCATCGCTTGGAGAAGCACCTCGTCGAAGTCGGTGCCCACGCCGAAGGTCGTCGTGGCGACGCCTCGAGTGCGCAGCTCGGCCGCGTGTCGGGCAAGCTCGTCACGGTCGGTGATGCCGACATTGGCCAGACCATCGGTCAGGAGCAGCGTCCGGTTTACGCCTTCGTGGGCGAGATTCAGAGCGACCTGCTCGGCGCCGCGCAGCCAGCCGCCGCCGAGGTTGGTCTGGTTTCGCGCATCCACCGTCGCGAGGCGGGCGAGGGCATCCTGTCGCGCCTGCGCCGTCGCGGTGGTCGAGGCGACCACGACGTCGATCACGTCGTCATAGGTGACGATGGAGAAGCGGTCGTCCGACTGAAGGCGGGCGATCGAATACTCCACCGCCTGCTTGGCCAGCCGGATCTTTTCGCCCGACATGGAGCCCGAGCGATCGAGTACAAACGCCAGGTTGACCGGCGGCCGCTTGCGCTCTGTCTGCTCGTGGGCGTGAGGGGCGACAACCTCGGCCAGGATGAAGCGGTTGCTGCGGTACGTGGAACGGATGAAGCGGCGATCGGAGCGCGCGCTGAGCTTGAGCGTTGTGCAGGGCATGTCAGTCTTCCTCGAATAGCTGGCGCGCGATCGTGATAAGTCGCTCGACGCGTTTGTTGTGTTGACGTGTGAGTGGACGGCGTACGTGCAGCTCGACATCCGGATCGAGCGGGATGCGCTCCCATTGGGACCGTTGCGCTTCGGGCTCGCTCGTAGACGCGACGACTCGGTAGCTGGCCGGCGGTGGTTCGGACGCCATCGGAGGGGGAGCGGTTGGCTCGCCCATGACCCGCCGGATGTAATCGACGGCAGAGTCGGCGGGAGTCTCCGCGTCGGTCGACGACGCCAGGGTCGCCATGTCCTCGCCAGTGATTTTGCGCAGGCGGGCGCGGATCTCGGCCAGCGGGAGGTGCGCGTTCTGGAGCTTCTTGATGACGCGCAGCAGTCCGAGATGGGAGTCGTCATAGCGCGTGCTCGGCCCCTGCTGGCCGGGTGACGGCAGCAGGCCCTGCGTGATGTAGTAGCGAATCGTCCGCGGCGTGACGTCGGCGAGCTTGGCGAGGTCACTGAGCGTGTAGGTCGGCATGGAGCCATACTGACACCATCACGTCACACTGTCAAGATAGTCAGGATGCCGCGGCGGGCTTAGACTTGGCTGTGCGCATCGTCGACTAGCCACGCGAAGGGAGTTGTGCCGTGTTCAAAGACAGTCAGTCGTTCTCGAGTTACTCGGTCGATGACCTCGATGCCGCCCGCGACTTCTACTCCGGCAAGCTCGGCCTGGAGGCGGAGAAAACGGAGATGGATACGCTCGATCTGAAGCTCGGTGGTGGGCAATCCGTGATGCTCTACCCGAAGCCGAACCATGAGCCTGCAACCTTCACCGTGCTCAACTTCATGGTGCCCGACGTCGAGAAGGCGGTCGACGACCTGACCTCCGCTGGAATCGAAATGGAGCATTACGACATCTCCGACATCAACCAGGACGCAAAGGGCATCGCGCGCGGCGACAGCGGCGGACCGGCAATGGCGTGGTTCACGGACCCGGCCGGCAACGTGATTGCTGTGATGGAAACCCCCTCGTAATCGCAGCTTAAGGCCCGATTCACAGCCGCAGGAGGCAACCCGATGCAGGACCTGGTAGTCAACCTGGAGAACAAACCGGGCACGCTTGCCGAGCTCGGTGCGGCACTCGGGAATGCGGGCATCAACATAGAAGGCGTGTGCGGCATGGCCGGCGCCGATGGCAGTGCGGGCGAAGTCCACATCCTTGTCCAGAGCGCCCAGATGGCGCGGACGGCGCTCGAGGAAGTCGGCATCGCCTGCGGCGACGAGCGCGAGGTCGAAGTGGTCTCGATCGTCGATCAGCCGGGCGAGATGGGCCGGCATTTGCGCAAGATCGCCGACTCGGGCGTCAACGTCGACCTGGTCTACCTCGCGACGTCGACGCGTCTCGTCGTGGGCTCATCGGACATCGACGGCCTGCGCGGCGCTCTGCACGGAGGGTCGTAACCCCCGCGGTCAGTCGAGCAGGCGGTCCGCAGCGAGTGAGAACCTGATCACGGTCTCCGGGCCCAGGGTCGGCTGGCCGGCACGGATGACCTTTGTGACTGACCGGACGGTGGTCAGCGTGACTTTGCCGATGGTGCCCTCGAACCCGCGGTTCGTGGCCCCGTCAATGGCAATCACGGCATTCACGTGTGCGCCGAGCGGCTTGAGCTCATGGCCGAGTACCTGCTCGACCGCGGAGGTCGCGCGCAGGACGGCATCAGTCGCGCCGGTTCGCTGGCGGCCGTCCACGTAGATCGTGTCCGATGAGGCGCTGATCTGCCCGGGCCACGACTGTCGGCCGACGACGAAGACGCCCGAGGGGCCAACGACAAGATGGTCCACTGCGGCGTGCGCGATGGCGACATGTCGATCGTCGAGGATCACGAAGCCGTAGTCGGCAAGGGCGGCGAGCGGACCGGTGGACTGGCTGACGGCAAAGGAAGCGCTTGGCTGCGGGCCGTTGGTCGGCCGGGAAACAGCTCGCCCGAACCTGCCCAGCAGACGGCCTCCGGCGCCTCGACCGCCCCCTGCTGAGGCCGGCTCCTCGGATCCACCGATCCATCCTCGACGGTCGCGTGATCGCTCCCACTCGAAGATCGCCTGGGTGCTGGCGTCGGCGGTCGGCTGGATCACCAGCGGATCGCGGATCTTGCGCGTCCCGTTGCACACCAGCGGGCGCCGGCAGCCCCAGAAGAGGCCGTCGACCTGGTCGCCGTGGCGAAGAGCGCGCACGACCATGGAACTGCCGCAGAGCGGGCAGTGCGGAGCGAGGTCTGTACGCGCCACCGCTTGGGCGGTCGTCGTTTCAACGCGCTGTGACGAGGACATTGGACTGGTGAGGGTAAACCCATCTCGCAGATCGAGTCCATAGCCCGTCAGTATTCAAGTTGGCTGACAGGTTGACTGACGGCGCCAGGCGGTTCGCGGCCAGCCAGGTCGGCTGGCCGGGCTGGATTCCTGCGTCGATCTCGATGGTTAGGCGGTTAGGGCAGCGAGCGGACCATGCCCCCATCGACGGCGACGATCGCGCCTGTGACGTACGAGGCGGCAGGAGAGAGAAGGAACGCGCCGACTCGCCCGACTTCGGCAGGGTCTCCGTACCGGCCCATCGGGATGCGCGCGATGGTCTGCTCCTTGACCTGGTCAACGGTGATGCCGCCGCTCTTGGCTCGGGCGGCGTCGAGGGTCGCGATGCGGTCCGTGGCGACACGCCCGGGCGCGATGCCGTTAATGCGAATCGGTGCGATCTCGGGCACGAGCGACTTGAGCAGGCCCGCCAGTCCCGGCCGCAGCAGGTTCGACGTGGTCAACGCCGCGATCGGCTCGCGCACGGACGAGGACAGGATCACCAGGATCGCGGGCCGGCCACTCTCGCGCAGGTGTGGCAGTGCGGCGCGGATCAGGCGCACCGCCGGCCAGAGGGTCCCGTCGATCGCGCGCTGCCAGTCGGCGTCGGAAAGATCTTCGAACCTGCCCGGGGGCGGTCCGCCAGAGTTGACCAGCAGCAAATCGAGTCCGCCAAGGGAGCCAACCGCCGACGAAACCGCCCCGTGCTGACCCGCCCCTGTGGCGAGATCGACGGGTATCGACGTCGCTGAGAGTTCATCGGTCAGTGCATCCAGGCGGGCAGATGGGCGGGCCGCGACCGCGACGTGCGCCCCTTCGGCTGCCAAAGCCCGGGCCACGGCAGCGCCCAGCCCGGCCGATCCGCCCGTCACGAGCGCGCGCGCCCCATCCAATCCCAGGTCCACCCGATAACGTTAGCGCCGCAGATGAGGGTGCGATGAGGCGAGTGCTGCTGTGGATGGCGCGCAACAACTGGATGAAGCGCAACATGCCCAGATTCTGGTTCGCCCGCCGCGCGGCCAGGCGCTTCATGCCCGGCGAGACGGCAGCTGACGCGCTCGCCGCAGCGGCGAGGTTCAAGCAACAGGGCATGGCAATCCTTTTCACGCGCCTCGGCGAGAACCTGACGAGCCTCGATGACGCCGATCAGACGGCGGCCGACTACCTGGGCCTCATGGCGGACGCCCACGACCGCGGCATCGATGCCGAACCGTCGATCAAGCTGACCCAGCTGGGCTTCGACCTGGACCCGGACAGAGCGCTTGCTCACCTCCAGGAACTGGCCGACCAGGCGGCCGTTCACGGAGCCGACCGAACCGTCTGGATCGATATGGAAGGTTCCATCTACACGGAGCCCACGATCGAGCTCTACGAACGCCTTAAGCAGACGCACCCGAACACGGGCATCTGCCTCCAGGCCTACCTCAAGCGGACCTACACGGACGTTGAGCGGCTGCTGCCGCTCGAGCCGCGCATCCGGCTTGTGAAGGGTGCCTACGCCGAGCCGGTGGCCATCGCGTATCAATCGAGGCGTGAGGTCGACGCGAACTACCTCGCCCTGTGCGTTTCGATGCTCAGCGCGATAAAGGCGGGTCAGAAGCTATTCCTGGGCTTGGGCACGCATGATGTCGGGCTTATCACCCAGGTGGCTGACCACGCGAAGTCGATTGGTCTGCCCAAGACCGCCTTCGACGTCGAGATGCTCTACGGCGTCAGGTCCGACCAGCAGCGCAAGCTCAAGAAGGCCGGGTACGGCGTTCGCGTGCTGATCGCCTATGGCGAAGCCTGGTACTCGTGGTACATGCGACGCCTCGCAGAGCGCCCGGCAAACGTGGTGTTCGCTCTCCGGCAGCTCCTGCCGTGACAGACGAGCTGGCACGCCGCACTGATCAACTGTCCGGCGTATGGAACATCGTCCCGACGCCCTTCCACCCTGACGAGGAGCTCGACCTCCCATCGCTCCGCCGGCTGACGGATTTCGTGGCCGGCCACGAGGTCGACGGCATGACCATCCTGGGCGTGCTGGGGGAGGGTGCCAAGCTGACGGACGGCGAGAGGTCGGCGGTCATCGAAACGACTCTCGACCAGGCCGCGGGCCGGTTGCCGGTGTGCATAACGGTGAGCGCGCCCTCTACTCATCGCGCTGAGGCTTACGCCCGGGAGGCGGAGTCCGCGGGCGCCCACTCGGTCATGCTGTCTGCTCCGCCGCTCTCTCGGCCCAACGACGACGCCGTGCGCCGGCACTACCTGCGCGTCGCCGAAGCGGTCCCCGGGCTGCCGGTCGTGATCCAGGACCTGCCCGCGCTCGGCGTCTGGATGAGCGCCGAGCTGATCGCGCGCATGGCGTCGGAAGCGCCCAACCTCAAGGTTGTGAAGCTGGAGGAGGAGCCGACGGCGCCGAAGGTCGGGCGACTGCTGGGGGCCAATCCGGATCTCAGGGTGCTCGGCGGGCTTGGCGGGGAGATGCTGATCGAGGAGCTGCGTCGAGGCGCGATCGGGACGATGACCGGGTTCGGCTACCCCGAGACACTGGTGGCGATCATGCGCGACTGGCGCGCTGGCGAGGAGGAAGCGGCCGTCGAGCGGTTCCATCGTTGGATGCCGCTGATCCGCTTCGAAAACCAACAACTGCTCAATCTGCCGATCCGCAAGCACATCTACATGCGCCGCGGCGCGATGGCCTCCGACAAGGTGCGCGCGCCCGGGCCGACGATTGATGAGCAGACCAAGGCCGACTTGGGCGACCTGCTGCGGAGGCTGGAGCTCGGCTGACACGTCGTGAGGTAAGCGATCCTTCCGGCGTGGCTGGCTCGGGGCAAAAGAAAGGGCCGGCGTTTCCGCCGGCCCTTCTTATCTGTGCCGTATTGGCGCTATGGGGTGACCGTTAGCTTCACGACCTCCTTGGCTGTCCCCTGGGTTATGTCACTCGTCATCGTTCCGATGATCTTGTGAGTCCCCGGCGACTTGCCGCGTGCGTCGTAGGTGATCGTCATGCTGCCGCCAGCTTGCGACGTCCCCGTAAGGACGTAATAGCCGTCGGTGTCGGGTTCGACGTCAATGCCCAGGTCCGCACCGGTGAGTCCGAGTGCATCCTCAGCGCCCACGTTCAGGCCATCGCCTGCGCCAGGCCCCATGTCAGCGGCGTCGTACTCAAAGGTGATGTAGTCACCACCTGGAACACTGTTGGCATCGGAGCAGTCGGCCGTAATTAACCAGATCTGGAAGCTTCTGGTCTCTGCGCCGGCTGTGCCGTAAACGGGCACCGCGTCCCACTGGAAGACGAGGAAGCAGCCGTCGTAGCCGACGAAGACGTCGCCGCCGTCATCGAAGTTCAGGTCCGTCCAGTACGGAGCCAGAACGTTGTTCGGATTCGCCGGGTCTGGCATGTCCTGCGGGACGAATTCGACGTCGGCTACGCCTCCGCCGCCCATGACCATGTAGCCGTTGGAAGTCACGCCAAGGGTGTCGTACACGACATCGCCGTAGTAGACCTCGACCCCACTGAGGTCGTAGTTGACGATGGTCTCGTCACCCCAGAGCGCAGGCTCCGGCGTAATGAAGTCGATGTCGATGAAGCCGTCGCCGGGACTTAGGAGCGCGTCAACTGACGGCGGCAAGGCAGGATCCAGCGTTCCATTCCAGAGGAAGCCGTTGCCGCGCTTGTTGCCCGCCGACCAGTTCTCGATGCGCACCTTGCTCTTGTCCCGTCCCTTGACACGAGACGAGACGTGAGCGGTTTCGCTCGAGAAGTTGGTCATCGTGATGTCGCACTCGACCGTGGCCTCGTCGGCGACCGTGCCGCTGTCGCAACTGTGGTCGAACATGACGTCGCCGGGTCCTTTGAGGAACGCAACCGGGAGGATCACGTTGTTCGCACTTGCCTGCTGCGGATCGAGCTTGATCTGGCCGAAGTACTGGCCATCAGCCAGGTTCGGAGCATTGATCGTGACCTTGAAGGATCCCGAGTGGCCATTGGCCAGCGTTAGGACCTTCGGTGTCACGGAGATGCCCGGCCCGGTCGCGGTCAGGTTGAACGTCTGGGTCGAGCCGGACACGTTCCGCGCTGTGCGAGTGGTCCAGATGACGCCCGGCATTTCCGGGGCGTTGATGCTCGGGAGGTTCAGGTGGATGCGGTCCTCAGGATCGTCAGCCGAGCTGAAGTAATCCGCTGAAGTGACCTCAAACGTCAAGGTTGGCTTGTTCGCGGTGTTGGCACGGATGGAACCCGCACCCCGATCGAACGGATCTGCCTTGGTGACGCCGTCTTCCTTCAGTACAGCCTGAGTGGAGGCGGTCATCATCGCCGACTTGATCTGGCCGGGGGTCCAGTTGGGATGGGAGTCCTTGAGGATGGCCGCTACGCCCGCGGCATGCGGGCTGGACATCGAGGTACCGGCGATTGCCTGGAAAAGCTCGCCATCCGGGCCGAGACCACCGTCAGGGTCATCCAGGTGTTCCGGCGAGGCGCCGGCGAGGATCTGCACACCCGGTGCGGTCACATCCGGCTTGAGGAAGTCGCCCAGCGGACCACGCGACGAGAACGAGGCCATGACGTCGCCCTGCACAGCGCTGGCAACGCCTGTATCCCACTCGGCCATCACGCCGGTATGCCCGGTCACGAAAGCGTTGATCGTTTCGCTTGGGTCATTGACGTGGACGGTGGGCAGGTAGTGGTTGTCGGTTTCGACGTCGGTGACCGTAACGTTGTACAGGATCATGCCCGCAGCACCGCCCTGCAGGACGTTGTAACCCTTCGCTACACGCGCGTTGGTGCCGCGCTCGCAGACCACGATGTCGCCCGTGAAGCCGTCGGTGCCGTCGGCTTCGGTGAGGCACCTCTCGTCGCCGTACGGTGCCGCACTCGCGAGCACGACCGGAGTCGGGCTGCTGATGCCGGCAGTGATGGTGACGCCGGGCACGTCAAGCGATGCGCCTCCGTCGGCCGTCAGGTGCAAGGTTGTCAGGAAATGGCGGTTCGACGTCGAAGCGCCGACCGTGTTGACCCACGGACCACCATGGTTGGCGGTGGCCGCGTCTGGACCGCCATTGCCGGCCGAGGCGTTTACCAGGATCCCCGCCGCGTAGGCGTCGAGGAAGGCCAGCTCGACCGCGTCGGAATACGGGTTGCTGCCGCCCGAGATCGAGAAGTTGATCACGTCGACGTCATCGTCGATCGCCTGCTCGACAGCGTCGACCGAGTCGGAGCTGTAGCAGCCTGCGATGCAGACGCGGTAGTGGATAACGTGAGCGCCCGGGGCGATGCCACTGATGGGCCCGCGCTCCACACCGAACAGGACTGCCGACGAAAGACGGCGGCCTGCAGCGGTGCTCGAGGTGTGCGTGCCGTGTCCGTCAGCGTCGCGTGCGCTGCACACCGTGTTGGCGGCGTTGCAGTAGGCGCCCGTCGGGGGATCGGTGAATGCGAGCTGCGTCTCGAGGAACGCGTATGCGCCGATGAGCTTGTCGTTGCACACAAAAGCCGGGTCGTTGGGCTCACCGGACAGGCCGAACTCACACCCATAGGTGCCGCCCGGGTGGCTGATGCCCGGATCCGTGAACGACGGATGCTCCGGCCAGATGCCCGTGTCGAGGACGCCGACCTTGACGCCTTGGCCGGCCTTTTGCGAGCCACCGATGCTTGGCCAGACCTGGTCAGCGCCGATGAACGACGGCGAGGCGTCAGTCAGCGGCTGTGCGACGTAGTCGTACATCACCGCGGCGACGCCCTTGACCTTGAGCAGGTCCTTGGCCTTGTTGGCCGGTATGCGCGCATTGACGCCGCCGAAAGCAGTGAGGAAGTTTCTGCCCAAGTTTGCCTGCGGCACAGCGGCAGTAATGCCACCGCGAGTTATCCGCGCGATGGCGCCGAGATAACGCGAGTACGCGCCGACAGCACCACTGTTTTCCTTGAGGGCCTTCCCGGTTACCGATGGGCTGGTGGCCTGCAGGCCCTGGATGCCGCCCTGGTAGCTGGCGAGGGCGTCGGCGTCGAACTTGATCAGTACGTTGATCAACGCGCCGTCGTTGCGTGCCAGCAGGTCGGGATCGCTTTGGGCGATCCGGCCGCTGAACGACTTGTTTGCCTGGATTACTGACGTCCGTGGCAGGTTGGCCGCCGTTATGGGCGACTCCGTGCCTGGACGTTGTGCGGCGACAGGCGCCGCAGTTGCCGAGACCGCGATCGCGGCCATCGCAAAGACTGTAAGAAAACGTCGCATCAGGACGTCCGTTCCTCCCTGATCCCCGGCCATCTGGCGCCGGGAGTTGCCTGCTCATGGGCGGAGCGTGTGAGCCGCGCGGCGCGACACGCGCTCGATGAGCCGCGCGATGCTAGTCGGGTCCATCGGACGGGGTCAAGCGTTCTGCATGCCAATTACCGAATCGGCGGTGGGATCTCGATCGACGGTTTGGGAGGGCCGCCATGCGGGGTGCGAATCGGCAGCGTAGGAACCGCGCTCCACTCGGGTGTTGTGGTTGGCGAACCCGTTGGCATGGTGGGCGACGGCGTCAGATCAGTGCCTGGGCGCATGCATGCCGCGATAGCAACAAGAAGGATGGCCACGCAGGCAAGGATCAGGACGTAACGAACGCGATTGTTCATGACAGCTCTCAGTGCCCGTTAGACGGAGCGAGACCCGCCGGTGTTCCGGCGGGTCTCGTCCCTAGTTCTCGTCCCCTGACTGCGTTCAAACGCGGGCCAAGGTGTTGGGTGGGTTTGCGCTTAGGGGTTAAGTTGCAGGACCACTCTGTACGGGGTGTCAATCAGGATCTTCACGACCGTCCCCGTGTGGGGAACTTTGACGCTGTTCCACTCGGCCTGATAGCGCCCATTGCTGGGTGCGTCGGACGGATGTGAGCCGCGCCAGTAGCTGCGGTTGTCCTTGAAAGCACTCACCCCAGGGCGCGACGCGATCGTCTTAGCGACGCCGTCGGCCGGGTTGTGAAGCGTGATCGCCTCAGTGCGGTTCTTGGTGAACGTCGAGTCGAACGCGTTGATCCGCGGCCGCATCTGCGTGCCGTCGGACCACGTATGGATATTCGGGTGTGAGTCGACGGGCAGCATGAGCCCGCCGCCGGGATGGTCACCTACGTTGTTATCGCCGAACGACTCGTCCCAGTACGAGATCAGGAGTCCGTTCTGGAGCCGGAAGTGCTCGACGAAGTCCGGCTTGGTCGGGAACCCGAAGTTGTACGGGCCTCGGGCGAGGCTGTCGTCGTAGCCGATGTACTGACGATTCTCAAGTACGTAGGCGTTGAAGAACTCCTCGGTGACCGTGCCGTCCGTTCGGACGAAGCCGTCGTAGGCCCAGCCCGGATCTGTCTCAGCACCGTCCATCGTCTGGCCGGTGATCTGAAGATTGTCGACGGAGAAGCCCTGACCGAAGGTTGCCCCGTCGGTCCAATAGCGGAAGCGCAGCTGGATCGTCTGGGACGCATATGCACTTAGGTCGGCGGTTACATCGACCCAGTCGGGTTCGGGGGCCAGATCGTCGTCGCAGGCGAGGGTGGTACCGGAGATGCCGGTGATGCCCTCGCCGAAATCCTGGCCGTTCACGTCGAAGGCTGGTCCGGCCGACGCCGACGTGTGGATGTTGTCCCAGGTCGCACCGTCGTCATCAGAGACCTGCAGGTACGCATAGTCCCAGCAGGGCTCGATGTGGTACTTGGCCTTGAACGATGCGTTGATCGGCCCTGCTCCCAGGGTAATCTCGCGCGTCATCGTGTTGTCGACTTCGTTGCCGGTCTTGGAGTAATACATCCAGTCACCGGCAAACGGCTCCCAGACCTCGGCCGTTACCTCCTTGTCGGGCAGGATGATGAACATTGCCTGCGGCCTGGGCGTGTTGTACTCGGCCGGTCCGAGCACGAACCTGCCTCGCTCTGTGTTCGTCGCAATTGTGTAGTTGTCCAGGAAGCCAAGAAGGAGCTTCTCCCATACACCAAAATGCGTTGGGGCGGAGCCGATGTCGAAAGTCTGGGTGCCGTAGGTGCCCTGGGACATAATCGTCCACCAGCCGGTCGAGTTTTCGGCGCCGCCGGTGTTGCCGCTCGTGTCGTACAGATCCGGAATTCCGAGGTCGTGCGCGAACTCGTGGGCGAATACGCCGACGCCGCCGTTCTCAGGCTCGATCGTGTAGTCGCCGATCCAGTAGTTGCTTTCGCCGATCTTGGCGCCGCCGAACGGTGCGCCACCGACCGGACCGGTACCGAACGGCTCGTTGCAGTTGCAGTACGAACGGTGGCTCCAGATGGCATCCTCGCCCTGGGCACCGCCGCCAGTCTCTTCACCTTCACCGGCGTGGACTGACTGGAAGTGATCGATGTAGCCATCGGGCTCGTCGAAATTGCCGTCGGCGTCGAAGTCGTAGCGATCCCAGATGTCGAATGTTGCGAGCCATGCGTTGGCGGCGGCTGCGCTCCCAGTCTGGGCAACCAACACGTTCCACCACGTGTCGGCCTGGTCCTCGATGAACCGGCCGATGTCGCGCGTGCAGACGATGGAACCGCAGTAGTTGCTCCCGTATGCGGCGGCGTTGTTAGGCACCATGACCCAGTCGCTGGCGTAGCCGTCGACGCTGTACTGCCCCGATGACTGCTCGAGGTAGAAGTTCGCCATCGACGGGTACTCGCCCTTGTCGTACAGGAGCGTGTCGTAGTAAGACTGGCTGAAGTCCGGTTCCCAGATGGTCGTGTTGTCTTGCGTCCGATCCGGCTCCGGAATCTGGTTGTGCAGCGGGCCCGGGTCCCCGCCATGGTTGATGACGCCGGCCGGACCGTGGTTGTGGGTTGCCGGCGTTGGTCCGAACTCGGCGAGGAGCGTCAGGATTTGATCCTCGCCCTCAAACGCGAGTTCGACATACTTGCCATGCCGTGGACGATGCGCCGGTCCGCCATCTGCCTCGGGGGCCAGATCGACTACCTGGTTGGCACCACGGGGAACCACTTCCCCGCGGAGTACCGCTTCGAGCGCCGCCTTGCGCTGCGACGCCTGTCGCTGGCCAAGGGCATTCGGAAGATTGTCGCTGCGCGAAACGTTTGACTCGCCGCTTGGCGGACGAGCCGCCACCGGCGCCGCGTTCGCGACCAGCATCGCCGCGAACGAAAACACGATTACGAGCCTTTTCAAGGCTGGCTCTCCTCCTCAATCCAGCCTTGGTGGGCGGCTAGAAAATGCCCCCCGGTCTCGCGCGCAGAATGGGGCGGCGCGCGCTGTCGAGCGCCGTGATGCTAGTCCCGTGAAGAAGAGGTGGTCAAGGTTTCATTAGTGGCCTGGATCGATCGCCAGGCTCGTCGCGAGGCATCCGTGGTCCGGCTCGAGGACGCCCTGCTGGCGAACCGCTTCGCGCAGTACTTCTTCTACCGGCTTCGCTTCCTCGTCGCGCGCTCGGCCATCTCGACGGTCATCCACGCGGCCAAGGTCGTGCTGCTGCTTGGGGTGTTCCCGCGCTCCGAGTTCCTGCTCGTCGTCACCCTCCAGGGCTCGGTCGCCCTGGCCACCGACTTCTGGTGGGGCGCGCTCGAGCAGATGCGGGCCGAGATCAGGATCCTCCAGCGCCGGCAAGCGCGCCATGTCATACCGCGCGAGATCGGCCGCTGGCTGACTCTTTCCACCCGCCTGGCGGTCGGGGTGGGAGCCGTCGCCGTCATCTACGCGGTCAGTCGGGCGCTCGGCGGCGGGCTGGGGGCGGTCGATGCCCTGGCAGCGGCGCTGTTGATCGGTGCCTCGCTGAATCTCGTGGCGCGGACATACCACTCCGGGGCGTACGCCCTGCGCCGCGTCTATCGGCCCTTGCCATCCCTTCTGGCGCTTGACTTCGTCAGCGTCGGCGTGCTGCTCGCCCTCTGGCCGTTGGTCGGCATCTGGGCGTTCCCGATCGCGGAGCTGCTGTCGATCTTCGTGGTCGTTTCGATCGAGATCGCGTACACGTCCCGGACATACCGAACGCTGGCCGTGCCAACGCTGGTGCCCCTGCTGCGAATGCGCATGCCCATCCCGCGGTTTCGCGCCGTCCGACAGGCCATGGGGCCGGGCCTCGCGTATGCCCTGGTCGGGTTGGAGGCGCTTGTCGTGATCGCCGGCATCGCCAGCGCGACCACCGCCGCCGGCGCCACTCTTGTTGTCCTGCTCGCCGCGCTCGGTCCGGTCACGCGGGCGAGCTTCGAGTGGGCGCGTCTTCTGTACTTCGACTTGAAGCGGATGGACGTTCCATTGTTGGTCGAACTGCGGCGGAGGTTCAAACGCGCGGTGACGCGGCTCGCGTTCGTCATCGGGATCACCACGGGGCTGCTTGCTTCTGCCGTGGCTGTCTTCGTCGTAGACGCCTTGACGCCGTTGCTGATCGTGGCTCTCCTGCTGCTGTTCACGGTTCGCTCGCTGCTCGCCGCGGCGCAGATGCAGGCCTTCACGCGCAACGCTTACCTGCGCCTGGCGGCGGCCGGTCTCGTGGGCGTCGCGGGCGTGGCCGCGTCCTTCTTCCTGCCAACGACGGCCGACTGGCGGATGCTCGGGGTCTGTGGCGCGCTCGCTGTTTCGCTGCTCCTGCTGGTCAGCCTGCCGGCCGGGATCGCGCCCGATGATGGCGTGGTCCCCCTGCCCGAATGGCTGCGCAGGCTGCGCACGGTGGGCGGACCAGTAACGGTGACGAAACTCCGTTTCGACGACCGCCTGAACAGCCGCGGAACGACCGCCGAGAAGAGACGAGCCGAGGAGAGGCGCCGACGTAACGTGGCGTTCAGGCTTGGCGCTTCGATCGCCCGTGGCCATGGAGCCGCAACGTGGGTCGGGCCGACGATGCTGTGGACGTTCGAGCCGCCCGCTGCCGCGCGCTCGCGTGATCCCGAGCAGCTTGTTCGCACTTTGGCCGACCTCGTGGACGCTTCCCCGGATCGGCGAGACTGGCCCG
>Ga0183260_10000470_pt1 | contig 34104 bp, 30 predicted proteins | sample AntDrymUQ4972206_2_FD_129768 | JGI IMG/M metagenome (GOLD analysis project Ga0183260, IMG submission 129768) | Polar desert sand microbial communities from Dry Valleys, Antarctica - metaG UQ497 (22.06) (version 2) (version 2) | ecosystem: Environmental > Terrestrial > Soil > Desert | place...
ATCGGCAAGGGCGGCGAGACGATCCGCGCCCTCGAGGAGGAGTTCGAGGCCCAGATCACCATCGAGGACGACGGGCACATCATCGCCTACGCCCAGACCGGGACGCAGGCGGACGCCCTCGTCGACCGCATCCGGAGCATGACCAAGGAGGTCGAGGTCGGCGACGAGTTCTCGGGCAAGGTCGTCAAGACGACGACCTTCGGCGCCTTCGTCGAGCTGGCCCGCGGCACCGACGGCCTGCTGCACATCTCCAACATCTCGCCGGGTCAGCGCGTCGACACCGTCGAGGACGTCCTCAATAAGGGCGACGAGATCGCCGTCCGTGTGGTCGAGGTCGACAAGGAGCGCGGGCGGATCGGCCTGCGCCTCGCCGAGGACCCCGACGTCGCCGGCAAGTCGGTCGAGGAGCTCTCCTCCATCGGGACAGGCTCCGGGCCGCGCGGAGGCGACGGCGACCGGCCCCGTCGCGGCGGGCGTGACCGTGGCGGGCGAGACCGCGGCCCGCGCGGCGACGGCGGCGGCGGCCGGCCGCGAGACCGCGACCCGGACCGCGCATAGATGGCCCAGCGCCCCCGTCCCACCCGGCTCCGGCGGCCCCGCTCACGCGGGCCCGCTCCGCGTCGAGCGGACGCGTGACCGCTGAGCACAGGCTGACCGAGACTCGGTCAGGCGTTCGGGTGGTCACCGAGGCCATGCCGGGCGTCCGCTCCGCGGCACTCGGGTTCTTCATCGGCACCGGCTCGCGCACCGAGCGTGAGCCGGAGGCCGGCCTCTCCCACCTGCTCGAGCACCTGCTCTTCCGCGGGACCGCCCGCTTTGGAAGCGAGGAGATCGACCAGATCTTCGACGCGATGGGCGCCGAGCTCAACGCCGGGACCGGGAAGGAGACCACCTCGGTCTACTCGCGCGTGCTCGACCGCCATCTCCCACGCGCCTTCGAGGTGATGGCCGACATGGTCTTCGCCCCGGCGCTCGAGGACGTCGAGCCCGAGCGCGAGGTCGTCCTCGAGGAGATCGCGATGTACGAGGACGAGCCTGGAGAGAAGGTCTTCGACGTCCTCGGCGAGGCGGTCTTCGGCGACCATCCGCTCGGCCGGGCGATCATCGGGCGCGCCGAGGTCATCGCGGACACACCGGTGCAGGAGATCGCGGCGTTCCACACCGCGCGCTATCAGCCCGCAAACGTCGTGGTGGCGGCGGCCGGATCGGTCGACCACGACGCGTTGGCGGCCATGGTCGACGAGGCCGTGCCTGCCACGGGCCCCGCCGGCGACGTCCTCGACGACGGCGGCGTCCCCGCCTTCGCGCCCCGTACGCGCTTCGCGAGCAAGGCGACCGAGCAGGTTCACGTCTGCCTCGGGGGCTACGGGCTCGCGCGCGACGACGACCGTCGCTTCGCGCTGCGGGTGCTCGACGGCATCTTCGGGGGCACCTCGTCCTCGCGCCTATTTCAGGAGATCCGCGAGAAGCGCGGGCTCGCCTACGCGGTCTACTCGTTTACCAGCGGCTTCGCCGGGACGGGCCAGATCGGACTCTACCTCGGCACCCGGAGCGACAACCTGGCCGAGGGGCTGCGGGTCATCGGGTCAGAGCTCGAGCGCCTCGTCTCCGAGCCGGCGACGGAGGAGGAGCTCGAGCGCTCCAAGGAGAACGTGAAGGGCCGAGCTGTGCTCTCGCTCGAGTCGACCGGCACGCGCATGGGCCGGCTGGGCTCCTCGATCATCACCGGCATCCCGGTCCTGAGCGTCGACGAGCTCATCGAGCGCATCGACGCGGTCACGCTCGACGACCTGCGCGCGGTGGCCAGCGAGCTCTTCGCGCCCGGGCGGCTCTCGGCTGCCGGCGTCGGCGGGGACGAGGATCGCTTCCGCGCCGCGCTGGAGCCCGTGAGCGCGGACCTGGTCGCGGCATGATCCGCGTCGCCGTGGCGGGCGCCGCGGGGCGCATGGGGGAGACGGTGTGCCGCGCCGTCGAGGGGGCCGGCGACCTCGAGCTGACCGGGCGGGCCGACCCGCGCCTGGAGACGACGCTCGACGACGTCCTCGAGCAGGCCGACGTCGTGGTCGACTTCACCGTTCCCGACCAGGCCCTCGACAACGCGCGGACGTGCACGGCCCGCGGCGTGCACGTCGTCATTGGGACCACCGGCTTCGACCTGGTCGGGCTCGACGGGCTGAAGGGCGCCAACGTCTTCGCCGCGCCGAACTTCGCCATCGGCGCCGTGCTCATGATGCGCTTCGCCGCCGAGGCCGCCCGGCACATGGCCCGCGCGGAGATCGTCGAGCTCCACCACGACCGAAAGCTCGACAGGCCGAGCGGCACCGCGGCGCGGACCGCGCGCCTGATGGCCGATGCGGCGGGCGGCGAGGAGCCGCCGGTCCACTCGGTCCGCCTCCCCGGCCTGGTCGCCCACCAGGAGGTCATCCTCGGCGACGTCGGCCAGACCCTCACCATCCGGCACGACTCCATCGATCGCGAGTCGTTCATGCCCGGCGTGCTCCTCGCCGTCCGGAGGGTCGGCTCACTCGACCGCTCGCCCGTGGTCGGGCTGGAGCACCTTCTCGACTAGCGGTACCAGCTGACCGTTGTCCGGGTAAGATCGTGTTGAACATCACGATCTTGCCCCTCAGGAAGCAGCAATGGCGTGGAAGACCAGCGTGCTCGTCATCGCCAACCAGACGGCGCCCTCCGACGAGCTGCTCGACCATCTCCGGGATCGCGCCGCCGCCGGACCCACCTGCTTTCACCTGGTGGTTCCCGCGACGCCTTACCACCCCGGCGTGCCCTCGGGTCGCGAGGAGGCGCGGCAGAACCTCGATCGCGCCCTCGCGCGCCTCCGCGACGCGGGGCTCGAGGTCACCGGCGAGGTCGGCGACTCCGATCCCGTCACCGCCGTCCAGGAGGCGTGGGATCCCAGACGCTACGACGAGGTCGTCGTGTCTACGCTCGCGACAGGGGCTTCGCGCTGGCTGCGCATCGATGCGCCGCGCCGTGTGGAGCGGGTGACCGGCGTGCGGGTCGACCACGTCGTCGCCGGCCAGAAGCGCGAGCACCACACCGTCGCGCCGCCGGAGCACGACCGCCACGGCCTGCTCACGCCGCTGGCCGCGCTCTCCTGGGGCCCGCCCAAGCACGAGCGGTAGTCTCCGCACACGAGCACGTTCAACCGATTGAAGAGGAGGGTGCAGGTGGGATTCCTCGACAAGGCGAAGGAAGCCGCGAAGCAGGCCCAGCAGAAGCTCGACGAGACGCAGCAGAAGTTTAACGCGAAGCAGGCCGGGCGCCAGCAGCAGGGCGGGGCGCCGGTCGAGTACGACGAGCAAGGCCGGCCGATTAAGGACCAGCAGCGGCCGGCGCCGACGCCCTTTGCGCAGGCCGGGATGCCGGGCTCCACAGGCGACGCTCCGCCGACCCCATATGTAGAGGCGCCGCCCCCTGCGGGCCCGCCGCCCGGGCATCCGGCTGCCAAGGCTGCCGCCATCGCTCCTGTCGGCCCGCGGCCAGGCGTGACAATGCCCCAGCAGGAGGGGCCGGATTCCAGCGCGCCCGTCGAGTCGTCGTACGGGGATTCCGACAACGTCGCCCCGGACTCCGGAGCGGGCGCCCCCGACTCCGGCGCGGGCGCCCCGCCGCCGGCGCCCCACGCCGGCGGCCCGCCCGAGGGGGTCGCCGAGGAGGAGGAGGTCATCCACGGCGAGCCCAGCGCGCCGCCCGGCCCGCCGCCCTCGGAGCCCATGGGCCCGCCGCCCACCCCCGGCCAGCAGGACCCCAACGCTCCGCCGAGGATGACCAGCGGGGATCCGCTCGGCTCCTAGCTCCTCGAGCGTCTTCAGCGCCCCCGGGCGGCCTTCCGGCCGCCCGGGCGCTTTGGATCTGACTCCACCGATGATCGCGCTCCACACGAGCGCTGACGAGCTCGTTGACACGATCGAGGGCTCGCGGCACCCCAACATGAAGGAGTTGCGTCGGCACGCGCGGCGAGTGAATGGTTTGGGAGCCGATAGCACCCACAATCCTTCACCGAACCCCGGCCGCGCCGCTTTCCCTTCGCGGATGCGAGCGTGACCGCGACCGAGCCGCACAGGCCCGGCGGGCGGGCGGCCGGCGGCGACGTGTCGCTAGCCGCGTTTTCCGCAGTGTCGCTAGCCCGCTAGTCGGTCTCGGTCGGCGGCCAGTCGATCCGCTCGGCCAGCTCGGCTGGCCCGAGGGTGATCAGTCGGCTGCGCTCTACTGGCCGGTACTCGCCGCGCTCGAGCGCCAGCCACTCTACCGTCCGCTGCTGTGGATCGACGATCAGAATCTCGTCAACCTGATGGGCGGCGTAGAACGGAAGCTTGTCCCACGTCTCATCGCCGGGAGAGACGATCTCGACCACGAGCGCCGCGGTCGAGAGCCATACCCCGGCTGCCCCCGGCCGGTGTAGGCCGCCGTCGGGCACGCGGAAGTCATGCTCGGAGTCGCCCAGGTTGAACTCGCCCATCGCGGCCACCAACTCGGCAGCGGCCGCAAGCGGGCCCAGCAGCTCGGCGAGCTGCTGGGTGATACGCGCATGCTCGAAGCTGGGCGCCGGGATCATGTGCAGGACACCCTCCCAGACCTCGTCGAGGCGATCGAGTCCGGAGCGCCGACGACGCTCCAGCAGCTCGTCAAGGCCCGCCGAGGGGGGATCCAGGATCACCGTGCGCACGACCACAAGCGTACCGGGCAGTGGGGCGCAACCCGAACAGAGCTTCTGGCGGCTCTCGGCAAGCTCGTGCGCCGCCGGAAGCAACGGGAGAGCGTGGGAGTCGCCCGGGCGCTTTAATGGGGCTCTCGTGCCCGACCTCGGAGCGATCCTCACGGCAATGGTCACCCCGTTCGACGCCGACGGGCGCGTCGACGAGGAGGCTGCCGTCGCGCTCATGCACCACCTGCTCGACCACGGCTCCGACGGGCTTGTCGTGTGCGGCACCACCGGGGAGGTCCCGACGCTCACCGACGACGAGCAGCTCGGGCTCATCGGCCTCGCGGTGCGCGAGGTCGGCGACCGCTGCTCGATCGTCGCGGGCGCGGGATCGAACGACACCCGCCACGCCGTCCATCTGACCGAGAAGGCCACAGAGCTTGGGGCCGACGCGATCCTCTCGGTCACCCCCTACTACAACCGGCCCAGCCGGCGCGGGATCCTCGCCCACTTCAGCGAGGTCGCCAGGGCGACCGACAGGCCGATCCTCGTCTACAACATCCCGCAGCGCACCGGCACCAACATGTCGCCCGACCTCCTGGCAGAGCTCGCGCAGATCGACGGCATCGACGGGGTCAAGCAGGCCAACGACGACGAGCTGGGACCGATCGACGGCATGGACGTCTACGCCGGCAACGACGGCGTGCTGGCCCGGACGCTCGACATGGGCGGCCCCGGGGGTATCATGGTGGCCAGCCACGTCGTCGGCGACGAGATGCGCAGGATGGTCGACGAGCCCGACAACCGCGCCGAGATCGACGCCTCGCTGCGCGACGTCTACGACGTCCTCTCCCTCACGGCCAGTCCGACGTGCACCAAGGCGGCGCTCAACATGATCGGGGTGCCGGTGGGTGGCGTCCGCCTGCCGATCCTCGAGGCCACCGACGAGGAGAAGGCGCAGGTCCGCGCGGTCCTCGAGCGCCACGGCCTCCTCTCTTCGCAGGTCGCGCGCGCGTGACGCGGCGCGAGCCCGCGTTGGCCGCCCGCCGCGGCGCCCCGTGAGCGCCACCCTCCGCATCCTCCCGCTCGGCGGCCTCGGCGAGATCGGGAAGAACATGACGGTCTTCGAGCTCGAGGGCCGCATCGTGGTCGTCGACGTCGGCCTGCGCTTCCCGACCGCCGACATGCTCGGGATCGACCTCGTGCTGCCCGACTTCGCCTACCTGCGCGATCGTGTGGAGGACATCGAGGCGATCGTCATCACCCACGGCCACGAGGACCACCTGGGCGCCCTGCCCTGGGTCCTGCGCGAGCTGGGCCACAAGAGCATTCCCGTGATCTACGGCGGCGCGCTGACGATCGCGATGGCGCGCTCCAAGCTCGACGAGCACAAGCTGCGCGACGTAAAGCTCCAAGAGCTCAGCACGGGGGACGTCCGAAAGGCCGGCCCGTTCGAGATCGAGCTCGTCCGCATGACCCATTCGATTCCGGACGCCTCGGCGGTCGCCCTGCACACCTCGCTGGGGACCGCCCTGGTCACCGGCGACTACAAGTTCGACCAGACGCCGGTCGACGGCCAGCCCGCCGACTTCGGCCGCCTGGCCGAGCTGGGCCGCGAGGGCCTGCTCGTGCTCTGCGGCGACTCCACCAACGCCGACCGGCCGGGCACGTCGCCGTCGGAGTCGGGCGTGGGTCCGCACCTCGAGGAGGTCTTCGCCCGCTGCGAGGGCCGAATCGTGGTGACCAGCTTCGCGTCGAACATCCACCGCGTCCAGCAGGTCGTCGACGCAGCTGCCGCCCTCGGTCGCAAGGTCGCGCTCGTCGGCCGCTCGATGCGAAAGAACGTCAACATCGGTCGCCAGCTCGGCCACATCCAGGTTCCCGAGGGGATGACGATCCCGCCGCGCGAGATAGACGACTTCCCCGACCACAAGCTCGTCATCATCTCCACCGGCTCGCAGGGTGAGCCGCTCTCGGCCCTGCGGCGCATGGCACACCGCGACCATCCGGCGGTGGGGCTCCACGACGGCGACACGGTCGTCTTCTCAGCGACGCCGATCCCGGGCAACGAGCGCGCGGTCAACGAGACGATCGATCGCCTCTACCACATCGGCTGCGACGTGATCACGCCCCGCGACGCTCCCGTCCACGCCTCGGGTCACGGGTACGCCGACGAGCTCAAGCTGATGCTCAACCTCGTGCAGCCACGCTATGTCATGCCCTTTCACGGCGACCACAAGCGCATCCACCTGCACGCTGCGCTCGCCGAAGCGGTCGGGGTCGAGCCGGAGGCCATCTTCAAGGGGGAGAACGGCCTCCCGCTCGAGATCGACGAGCGCGGCGCGCGCTGGGGCAAGCGCGAGCAGTCCGGGATGATCTTCGTCGACGGGGTCGACATCGGCGATCCCGCCGACGTGGCGCTACGCGACCGGCGGATGCTCTCCGCCGACGGGATCTTCATCGTCGTGGCGACGATCTCCGAGCAGACGGGCCAGTCGGTCGTCGACCCGGAGGTCATTCTCCGCGGCGTCCCCTTCCTCGACGACGGCGACGCGGTCCTCGGCGAGATCCGCGACGCCGTCGATGCCTCACTGGCACGCGCCGCAAAGGAGGAGATCCGCGAGATCGGCCTCCTCCAGGAGCTCCTGCACGACGACCTAGCCGCCTTCGTGTACGACCGGCTGCGCCGCCGGCCGATGGTCCTCCCGGTCGTCGTCGAGGTCTGACGCCGATCTCAGCGCGGGCAGGCGCACGACGAAGCGGGCGCCGGGCACGGAGGCTTGGCGCTCGAGGGCGACGCTGCCGCCGTGGGACTCGGCCACCGCGCGGACGATCGCCAGCCCCAGCCCCGAGCTGGCGGCCCGCTCGCCGCCCCCGCGCACGAAGCGCTCGAAGATCTTGGGCGCGACCGCGGGCGGCACGCCGGGGCCGTCGTCTGAGACCTCGAGTACCGCTTGGCCGTCGCGCACGGCGGTCGCTGCATGCACCTTGGTGTCCAGCGGCGTGTGCCGGACCGCGTTCTCGAGGAGGTTGAGCGCGAGTCGCAGCAGCTCGTCGCGTGCCCCCCAGACGGTCGCCGACGCAGCGGCGACCGAGAGCTCGTGGCCGGCGGCGACGGGCTCGAGCTCGCCGGCGGCCTCGACGAGCACGTCGGCGAGGTCGACCGGCTCGTGCGGCGCGGCGCGTCCGGCGTCGGCCCGCGCGAGGAGGAGGAGGTCGGCGACCAGCCGCCGCATGCGTCGCGCGGAGCGCAGAGCGGATCCCGCGGTATCGGCCGGCTCGCCTTCGAGCTGCTCGGCGAGCAGCTCCAGGTTGGCGAGCACGCTGGTCAGTGGCGTGCGCAGCTCGTGCGATGCGTCGGCGACGAACTCGCGCTGGCGCGCGAGCATCGCCTCGGTCTCCGAGCGCGAGGCGTCGAGCGCGGCGAGCATGCCTTGGAGCGTGCGGGCGAGCTCGGCCACCTCGTCGTCGGCGCGAGGGTGGGGGACGCGCCCGCTGGGGTCGCGCGTGCGCTCGACCTGGCGCGCCGCGGCGGTCAGCTCGGTGATCGGCGACATCGCGCGCCGGGCGATCGCAAGGCCGGCGAGGAGCGCGAGGCCGGCTCCCGCCAGCACGCCGACGGCGAGGAAGAGGCGCACGCGCTGGACCGTCTCCTCGACGTTGGACGTCGGCCGAGCCACCTGCAGCCACGCCTGGCTGTCGCCCGGGAAGCCCGGGAAGGAGGGCGCCTGCGCGGTCAGCGAGAGCGCCCGCGTCTCGACGCGGTAGCCCTCTCGCTCGCCCACACCGGACAGCGGCGGCCCGAGGTCGGGCGCGCTCGGCGTCTTGCAGATCACCGTGCCGTCGAGCGTCACGACGCGGATCGCGGCCTCCGAGGGGCCGAGCCGGAAGCGGCAGCGGGCGCGGCCCGCGCTCAGCGTGAACGGGATGGAGCGCGCGACCCGGTCGGCGGTCGCGCGCACGTCGTCGTCGAAGTCCGAACGGATGCGCCGGGTGGTGAGCGTGCCCACCAGCAGCGCGAAGGCGAGCAGGAGGGTCAGCGTGAGCAGCGCCGAGGTGAGCGCGAGCCGCCAGCGGATCGGCAGCCGATCGAGCAGGCGGGGCAGCCGCGCGATCGGCGACAGTCGCTTGAGCGCCGACGATCGACGCTTAAGCGCGGAGAACGTAGCCCGCGCCGCGGATCGTGTGGAGGAGCCTTGGCTCGCCACCGGCTTCCAGCTTCCTACGGAGGTTGGAGACGAACACCTCGATGGTGTTGGTCATGGAGAACGGGTCATAGCCCCAAACCTCGTCGAGCAGCCGCTGGCGGGAGATCACGATGCGTTCGTTGCGCATCAAGTACTCGAGCAGCTCGAACTCACGCTGGGTGAGGTCGACGGAGCGCTCCGCACGCGAGACCTCGTGGGTATCGGGGTTGAGGATCAGATCGCCGACGGCAAGCGGAGCCGAGCCCCGCGGCGGCCGGCGGCGCAGCAAGGCGCGGAGCCGGGCCAGCAGCTCCTGGCGCTCGAAGGGCTTGACCAGGTAATCGTCGGCACCGGCGTCGAGCCCCTCCACGCGCGAGTCGACCGCGTCGCGCGCCGTGAGGACGAGGATCGGCACGTCGTCGTGCCCGCGCAGCTCCCGGGCGACGTCGATGCCGTCGAGCTTGGGCAGCCCCAGGTCGAGGATCACCAGGTCGGGAACGTAGGCGCGCGCGTCGGTCACGGCCGCCTCGCCGTCTCGCGCCACCCGCACCTCGTAGCCCTCCGTGCGCAGCATCCGCTGGAGGACCAAGGCGATGTCCTCGTCGTCCTCGACGACGAGCACGCGAGGGGCACGCTCGTAGCTGTCCATCTGAAGGGATCCTAGTTCGGGGCCTTCATCACGGATTAAGGGCAAGCGCCTACCAGATCGTGCCGTTGCGTGTCGCATCAATGCGACATGGACGAGGCGAATGGGACGCCGTGTCGCATTCTTGTCGCCAATGCCGTCCGGAGCGCTATGCTGTCGCCCATATGACGGCTGTATACGACACCATCACGACATCCGAGAGGGGATCATTTGTCGCAACTCGCGCTTGATCCGGAGCAGCGAGAGCTCGCCGACCTGGAGCGACTGATCAGCGACGCGCTCACCAAGCTTCGCGGCGAGCTGGAGGCGGCCGCGGGTGATGCGGAAGTCCCGGGGATGGATCCTGAGTACGTCGGCCGCTGGATCGAGACGGCCAGGCGGCTGTCCGTGCAGGTCAGTAACGACCTGCCGCCGCAGCTCGAGCTCGAAGCCGTGGCGGAGATCCGCAAGATCATCATCAACCTGCTCGACGGTCTCGAGCACGTTGACCCGGCGCGACCTCTTGACGCCATCGATCGGTTCTTCGTGGGGTCGGAGGCCGTACGTCACATCATTCGCGACGCGCTGGATGAGCGCGTCGGCTGCCGAGAAGACGACGCCCGTGCGCTAGTCGCTTACCTGAAGCAAGCTCTTCCTCGTATCACGCAGGCCGATCAGGCGCGGCTCGCGGGGATATCGACCCGCCATCTCCAGCGACTCGGGAAGGAGGGCGGGGCGCCCCCGCGCCAACTCGTGTTGGCGGTCCGCCTGGTCAAATTGGTGCGCTACGTCTGGAACCCGGAGGGAGTGATCGCATGGTTCCACCGGGAGCGCAACGAACTCGACGGGCACGCCCCAATCGACCTCGCGGGCGACCCGGGATTCGAGCGGATGCTGCTGCGCCTCGCCAGGCAGGGACGGGCGCAGCATGCCGCGTAGGAAAGCGCCGCCGGTCGTCAACGTCGAGGCGGTCGCTCACCGCTATTCGAGCTACGACACGCCCTTCTGGGCTCGCGAGAACACGGAGCCGGGTCGCTGGCACGCGCGTGGGGACGGCCCGGCGCAGTACCTCTCGCTGAGCACCGATGGCGCGTGGGCGGAGCTCATCCGCAACGAGGAGCTGAGGACCGAGGACGAGGTGACGATGGTGAGTGTTGCGATGTGGGCTGTCGCCGTGAATCAAGCGATGATCGTTGACTACTCCAGCTTCGAATCCGCGGAAGCGGCCGGCTTCGATCCCGAAGCGTTGGTGGATGAGGACTACGGTCGCTGTCAACGCGAAGGAGCCCGCCTCCGCAAGCTGGGTTACGGCGGTATCCGCGCACCGAGTGCCGCGCTCCCGGGCGCGATCAACCTCACGCTGTTCGGTCCGCGGATGGCCTCGACGTGGGATCGGCCCCCGCTCCTCGCATCCTCGCTACCAGCGAGCGTCATCGCCAAAGGCGCCCCACCGCCGGGTCTGGTCGCCCACGTCCGGCAGATTGGAGCGCCGCACGCCGGCCTCGTCGCTCACAGGGCAACACGCAGAGCGAGCGCCGGCGCCGGCGACTCAAGCGAGGACGTCGACGGGGGTTGAGTCGATCCAGGCCGTGTCGGCGCGCAACCTGGTCGGAGCGTGCACCAGTCGGGGAAGCGTGCTGCGCGTCACGGACACATCTCGCGCCAGGGCCAGGCGCACGCGCGGGCTGCTCGTCGAGGCGGCGCATACGCGTTCAGGATCCTGAACCGATCCTCGTCACAGGCATTAAAGCATTGCGCGCAGGGCGGAAGGGGCGCACGGCGACGTGTCGAAGGACGCCTGACGACTTCGCCATGGCGCGCCGACGCAAGCCCGTACGACCGTCCCTGAGAGAGCGCGCGTCCACCGCGCTCGCGCTGCGCATGCCCGTGCTCGAGCAGCGCCAGCTCGACGTCATCGGGCTCGGTCTGGTCGCGCTGGGGATCTTCCTCGCCTTGCTGCTCTACCTCGGCTGGGCCGGGGGCCGCGTGGGAGAGGGGCTAGTCGAGGTGCTGCGGTGGCTGGTCGGCGCGCTCGCCTTCCTGGTGCCGGCCGCGCTCGTGGCCGCCGGCGCGCTCGTCGCGCTGCGGCCCGTGCTCCCGGCGCGCCGCCCGCTTCGCGCCGGCCTGATGTGCCTGTCGGTGGCGGTTGCCCTCGCGCTCGCCGCGGGGACGTTCGGTATGGGTCCCGACACTCCAGTGCGCGGGCCGGCCTTCGACCGCGAGGTCTTCGAGGTCCGCTCGGGCGCGCTGGGCGAGGCGCTCTGGTGGGCCGCCTCCTCGCTTCTCGGAAGCACGGGCGCGCACATCCTCGCGGCCTTCCTCTTAGCGGCAGGTGCGCTGCTGCTGACGGGCGCCACGCTCGCGAGCGTCCTGCACACCGCCGGCGCGCGCGTCGCGACGACCAGCCGCCGGCTGCGCCGTGGCTCGCCGGCGCTCGAGGCCCTGCGCCGGTGCGAGGCGGCCGATCGGGGGGCAGTGCCTACCGCGGTGCCCGCCGACCTCCAGCCGCCCGAGCCAGGCTCCGGCGAGCTCGTGATCCGGGCCACGCACGTCGAGGCGCCCTCCATCGACGCGGCCGACCGCTACCCCGAGCTCTTCGAGGGCAAGGCGGGCGACGAGGAAACCGAGGCGTTCGAAGAGTCGGAGGAGCCCTCCGATCTCGAGGCCGATGAGGAGGAGACGGTGGCGCTCCCCACCGCGGGCGGCCCCTCCGAGCCGCCCAAGCCCGAGCAGCTCACCCCCCGGGGCCGCTACCGCGCCTCGGTCACCGAGGACGAGGACTTCGTCTGGAAGGTCCCCAACCCGCGGCTGCTCAAGCGCTCCAAGGGGGCCGAGGCGCGGCCGGACACCAGCGGCCAGGAGCGCGTGGCGGCCCAGCTCGTCGAGGCGCTGGGCCACTTCGGGGTGGAAGCCAAGGTCGTGGGCATGGTCGCCGGGCCGCACATCACCCGCTACGAGCTGCGCCTGGCCCCCGGCATCAAGGTGGGGAAGGTCGCCCAGCTCAAGGACGACCTCGCCTACGCACTGGCGGCCACGGAGCTGCGCATCCTCGCCCCGATCCCCGGAAAGCAGGCCGTGGGAGTGGAGGTGCCCAACGCGAAGCGGCGGATCGTCCACCTCGGCGACGTCTTCCAGGATCCGCCGCCCGACTACTCGCCGCTGGGCGTGTGGCTGGGCAAGGACGTCGCCGGCCGGGCGATCGGCGCCGACCTCGCCAAGATGCCCCACATCCTCGTCGCGGGCACCACCGGGGCAGGCAAGTCGGGGTGCGTCAACGCGATGCTCTCCTCCATCCTCCTGCGCGCGACTCCTCACGAGATGCGGCTCGTGCTCGTCGACCCCAAGCAGGTCGAGCTCAACCACTACGAGTCGATCCCGCACCTCATCACGCCGGTGATCACGAGCCCGCGCAAGGCGGCCAACGCGCTCGCCAACCTCGTGCGCGAGATGGACGAGCGCTACGGGATGATGTCGCTCGCCCGGACGCGCAACCTGTCAGAGCTCAACCGGGCGCGCGACAAGCGCGCCGAGCCCCCACTCCCCTACATCCTGTGCGTCATCGACGAGCTGGCCGACCTGATGATGGTCGCGCCCGCCGAGGTCGAGGACTCGATCATCCGCCTCGCCCAGAAGGCGCGCGCGGTCGGCATCCACCTCGTGCTCGCCACCCAGAGCCCGCGGGTGGACGTCATCACCGGGATGATCAAGGCCAACGTCCCCTCGCGAATCGCCTTCGCGGTCTCCTCGCAGACCGATTCCCGCGTCATCCTCGACCAGAACGGAGCCGAGGCGCTGCTCGGCCAGGGCGACATGCTCTTCTCGCCGATCGGCACCTCAAAGCTCCAGCGCATCCAGGGCGCCTACATCGACGAGGACCAGATCGCCGCGATCACGACGTTCTGGCGCCGGCAGGGCGAGCCCGACTTCCGCGAGGAGCTGCTCGAGGAAGTCGAGCCGCTCGAGGACCTCGACGGCCGCGGGGACGACGGCAACGACCCCGACGAGGACCCGCTGCTCGAGGACGCCATCGCGCTCGTGGCCCAGATGCAGACCGCCTCGACGTCGATGCTCCAGCGTCGCCTGCGCCTAGGCTACACGCGGGCCGGGCGGCTGATCGACATGCTCGAGCGCCGCGGGGTGATCTCCGGCTACGAGGGATCCAAGCCCCGCCAGGTGCTCATCGCCGAGGCGGATGCGCCGCGCGTGGTCGCGGCGCTGGCGCAGCGCGGCGGCGTGGGCGCCGGAGCAGCCGTACGGGCCGATCCGGTCGTCGCCGAGCCGGTCGAGTAGTGGGGCCACCAGGGCGCCCGGGCGCCCCGCGGCCCCCGCGGTAACGTTGGCCGACTGATGCCCGAGATCGGCACGACCCTTCGAGAGACGCGCATGCGCGCCAAGCTCGACATCAGCCAGGTCGAGACCGCGACCAAGATCCGCGCCAAGTACCTGCGTGCGCTGGAGAACGAGGAGTGGGACCTGCTTCCGGGCTCGACCTACGTAAAGAGCTTCCTGCGCACCTACGCGGAATATCTCGGACTCGACGTCACCCTGATCCTCGAGGAGTACAAGCGCCAGCACGAGCGCCCATCCGACCTCGACCAGCTCCCGATCAGCCCGCACTCGGCGGCGCGCCGCTCGCCGCCGCGGCCGCCCCGCGTTCCCCGCGGCCTGATCATCGGCATCGTGATCGTCGCGCTGCTGGTCCTGTTCATGATTCTCGGCATTCGCAACAAGGACCAGGACACCGTCCCACCGCCGACGCAGACGACCGAGAAGCGGGCAGACGCCGCCGCCGCCGCTCGCCGCAAGGAGCGGCGCAAGGCGCGCACGCGCGCCCGGGCGCGCCGCCAGCGCGCGGCGCGCAAGGCGGTCCGCCTGCGGCTCGTTCCGCAGGGGGTCGTGTTCGCCTGCGTGGTCGACGCGAGCGGCGGCGCAGTGGTGCCCGGGCAGAACCTCCAGCCGGGTCAGCCGACCCAGACCTTCCGCTCCAAGCGCTTCCTGGTTACGGTAGGCAACGGCCAGGTGACCCTCGAGGTCAACGGGCGCAAGGTCGACGTGCCCGACTCGGCTGACGCGGTCGGCTACGAGATCACGCCGCGCGGGGCGCCGCGGATGCTGGCCGAGGGGGAGCGGCCCACGTGCCAGTGACCTTCCGTGGCCGGGCGTCGCGGGCGGCTCGTGCCGGGTGATCCCTCGCCCCCCTACCTCTTGGGCGCGCGCCTGCGCCCCCGCCCCATGACTCCGCGTGCCGGCATCGTCGTCACGGGGACGGAGGTCCTCAGCGGGATCATCGCGGACCGCAATGGACCGTGGCTGAGCGAGCGCATGCGCGAGATCGGGGTCGAGGTCGCTCACATCGCGATCGTTGGCGACCGGCTGGGCGACATGCGCGCGGTGCTCGACTTCCTCGCTGCGGAGGGCGTCGGGCTCGTGGTCACGAGCGGAGGCTTGGGGCCCACCGCCGACGACCTCACGGCAGAGGTGGTGGGCGCCTTCGCGGGCCGGCCGATGGTGCTCGACGAGGCGCTCGAGGGCCGCATCTGGGCGATCCTCGCGTCCATGCGCAAGCGCTGGCCCCACCTCGACGAGGACGCCATCCGCGCATCCAACCGCAAGCAGGCCGTCGTCCCCGAGGGTGCGACCGTGATCGAGCCGGTTGGCACCGCGCCCGGACTGGTGGTTACACCGGCGCCCGGCCGGGAGGGCCCGACGGTGGTCGTGCTGCCCGGGCCGCCCCGCGAGCTCCAGCCCATGTGGAGGACGGCGCTCGAGACCGAGACCCTGCGCGTCGCGGTGGGAGGAGCGGGGGAGCTCCGGCAGGGCATCCTGCGCCTGTTCGGCATTCCCGAGTCGGAGATCGCCGCGACCCTGCGGGCCCTGGAGGCCGAAGGGATGGAGCTCTCGCCGCTCGAGATCACCACGTGCTCGAGGCGAGCCGAGATCGAAGTGGCGACGACCTACCGGCCCCCCGACGAGGCGACCTACGAGCGCTTCGCGGCGGCGATCGCCCAGCGCCACGCCGACACGCTCTTCTCGACCGACGGATCGACGGTGGACGACCAGGTCGCGGCGCTGCTCGCCGACCGTACGATCGCGGTGGCGGAGTCGTGCACCGGCGGGCTGATGGCCGCCCGGCTGACGGAGCGACCGGGCTCCTCGGCCTACGTGCTCGGCGGCCTCGTCGTGTACTCCAACGAGGCCAAGGCGCAGCTCGCGGGCGTCCCCACTGAGCTGATCGAGCGCTTCGGGGCGGTCTCGACGGAGGTTGCGGCGATGCTCGCCGACGCGGCCATGGACCGCCTCGGCGCGAACGTGGGGGTCGGCATCACAGGCCTTGCCGGCCCGGGCGGGGGGACGCCTGAGAAGCCAATCGGCCTGGTCTGCTTCTCGGTGACGAGGAGCGAGGGCGAGCGGCTGACGCGCTCGGTCGTGCTCCCGGGCGCCCGCCGGGACGTCCGCGAGCTCTCGACGACGGTAGCCATGCACCTGCTCCGGCGCCTCCTGCGTGATGAATCGGACATCGATCTGACCGCGGGAGGGGAGGCGGAGCCAGCACGTACATGACAGCATCGACGCGTCGCTTAACGAGCCCTTACGCCGGCCTCCTACCCTGGCCGTCATGTCCTCCAAGCGCACGCCCTTCGCCGCCATCTCGGGCTTCCTCGCCGTCGCGCTGATCGCCGTCCTCGCTCTCGCCTTCGCCGGCGTCTTCAATCGTGACGACAGCGGCTCGAGTGGCGCGAACGGCTCCCTCGCGTCTCCCTCCGCTCCGCTGCCGGCCAACACGAGCGTGGCCGACATCTACGCGCAGGTCTCCAAGGGCGTCGTGCAGGTCGAATCGCGCGCGAAAGCCGCCGGACCGCTGGGCGGCGTCGAGGAGGGCACCGGCTCTGGCTTCTTCATCGACGACGGAGGACGGATCGTCACCAACCAGCACGTCGTCGAGGGAGCCAACCAGGTGCGGGTGCGCCTCGGCCCCGACAAGGACCCCCTTTCCGCGAAGGTCCTGGGCTCCGACCCCTCGACGGACATCGCGCTGCTCAAGGTCGACCCCGACAAGGTCAAGGGGGGCGTCAAGCCGCTCGGGCTCGGGGACTCGGGCAAGCTGCGGGTGGGCGAGCCGACGATCGCCATCGGCAGCCCCTTCGGCCTCGAGGGCTCGCTGACGACCGGAGTCGTCTCCGCACTCGAGCGCCAAGTCGAGTCGCCCAACGGCTTCGCGATCGACGACGTGGTCCAGACCGACGCCGCGATCAACCCCGGCAACTCGGGCGGCCCGCTGCTCGACGCGCGCGGTCGGGTCATCGGCATCAACGCGCAGATCGCCTCCAACGGCGCGCGCGCCAACAGCGGCGTCGGGTTCGCGATCCCCATCAACACGGCCAAGAAGGTCGTCCCGGCGCTCCAGCGCAACGGGGAGATCAAGCGGCCCTATCTCGGGGTGTCCACCACCGACGTGACCGACGACCTCGCCCGCCGCTTCGGCCTTCCCGTCAAGGACGGAGCCCTCGTCACCTCGACGGTCGACGGCGGGCCCGCCGAGCGCGCCGGTATCCGCCCGGCGGGCCCGACCGGGCGGGGCGGCGACGTCCTGCTGGCCGTCAACGGCAAGGCGATACAGAACCCCGGTGACGTCGCAGACCGGATCGAGGGCCTCGAGCCGGGCGACCAGACCCGGATCCAGGTCCTCCGCGACGACGAGCGCAAGACCGTGACGGTCACCCTCGGCGAGCGCCCGGACCGGCCGGCGTCGCCGTAGTTGGGCCCGTCCGGCAAGTCCTGACGCCGTCCCTGATAAACGAACCACTGAGCGGGCCACCCGGTCGGTCGGCCCGCGCCCGCCGGTGACTGCTGTCGCAGCTCCGCGCGTCTTTCGTCGCGGTTCTTCGCAGTTCCGTCGTCCGCTCGCCCCTAGGGTCGGGTTCCGTCCGCACGTCGACCTACCGTGCTGGACTCGACGAAGAGACTGCGAGGAAGCCATGGCGACGACGGATCGAGACAAGACGGCGAAGGCCCGTGATGCCGCCCTGCAGGGCGCGCTCACCCAGATCGAGCGCGAGTTCGGCAAGGGAACGGTCATGCGCATGGGCGACCCGGGCGCCCAGGTGCGGGTGGAAGCCATCCCGACCGGGGCCCTGTCGCTCGACCTCGCACTGGGCATCGGCGGCGTGCCGCGCGGGCGGATGGTCGAGATCTTCGGCCCGGAGTCATCGGGCAAGACGACGCTGATCTACCACATGCTCGCCGAGGCGCAGAAGCTCGGCGGGGTGTGCGCCTTCATCGACGCCGAGCATTCGATGGACCCGCTCTACGCCCAGAAGATCGGGGTCGACATCGACGAGCTGCTCGTCTCCCAGCCCGACTACGGCGAGCAGGCGCTCGAAGTCGCCGACATGCTCATCCGCTCGAGCGCCGTCGACGTGGTGGCCATCGACTCCGTGGCGGCGCTCACCCCGCGCGCCGAGCTCGAGGGCCAGATGGGCGACCAGACGGTCGGCGTCCAGGCGCGGATGATGTCCCAGGCCATGCGCAAGCTGGCCGGAAACCTCAACCGCACGTCAACGCTCTGTCTTTTTACAAATCAAATTCGTGAAAAGGTGGGCGTAATGTTCGGTTCGCCGGAGACCCAGCCCGGTGGCCGGGCGCTGAAGTTCTACGCCTCCCAGCGCCTGGACATCCGGCGCATCGAGACGCTCAAGGACGGAACGGAGGCGGTCGGCAACCGCGTGCGGGTCAAGGTGGTCAAGAACAAGGTCGCCGCGCCCTTCCGCCAGGCGGAGTTCGACATCGAGTTCGGGCGGGGCATCTCCACCTCGGGGTGCATCCTCGATCTCGGCATCGAGCACGGGATCGTCACCAAGTCGGGCTCGTTCTTCTCCTACGGGGACGAGCGCATCGGTCAGGGCCGCGCGAACGCGAAGGCATACCTCGACGAGCACCTCGAGATCGCCAAGGAGATCGAGGGCAAGGTCTACGACGCGCTCGGGCTCGATCGCGACCTCGTGACGCCCGTCGAGAGCGCTGACGGCGAGCTTCCCCCGACCGAGCTGGCGCCCGTAGAGGGCCGCGCGGCGTGATGCTGCGTCCGGCATCCGCGACCGAGCTGGCGGTTGTCGAGGGCTGATGATGCGTCCGGCATCAGCCCCGACCTGGGCTCGCGGCGCGTCACCAGGGCATCAACGACCTGAGCCTGGGCTGGTGGAGGACCCGCTCGACCGCGCGCTCGGGCTCGCCTACCGGTCTCTGGCTCGCCGCGACCGCACCGAGGTGGAGGTCCGTCGACACCTCGAGGTGCGTGGCGTCGAGCCGGGGGTCGTCGAGGAGGCGCTCGCCGTCCTGGCCGAGCAGGGCTACGTCGACGACGCCCGCTATGCGCGGCGCTTCGCCGAGGACCGGCGGCGCCTCGACGCGTGGGGGTCCGAGCGCATCGAGCGCCGGCTGCTCGCCGCCGGCGTCGCGCCCGAGCACGTCGAGGCCGCGCTCGCCGGCCAGGAGGCGGGCTGGGAGCTCGAGGCCGCCGTCGCACTCCTGCGCCGCCGCTTCCCGCAGCCGCCGGGCGACGACCGCGCCCGCTCGCGCGCCCTCGGCGTCCTCGTGCGCCGCGGCTATGACCTCGAGCTCGCCCACGACGCCGTCCGCGCCCACGAGCGCGAAGCGGCGTAGGCCCTCACGCCGGTATTCGGCCCACCGTGCGGAGGTACTCGGCCTTCTGATCGCTCGCGTCCGTCGAACCTACTCCCGTGCGGGAAACCGTGCGTTCGTTTGCGTGCGGTCCCTCGCGGTTCTATGATCGATAGACGCGATATTGACCGGGCTCGCGAGGGCTCGTTTTCCCAGCAAATGACATATTTCCAGCACGGCTCATCTTCTCGTTGACGGCTTCCCGAACACCGATTCCCACATACTCCTAGCCGCAGCTTGAAGGTGGCGGCTGCCTGCCGCCACCGTCACCCACATACGTGTCCTCGCACGGCCCGGTCGGTCGCACCAAACCCAGATTAACTGGCCGGCCCGGTTCCCTCGGGCCCGTGAAGAGAGGACACCATGACAATCGTGATCGCGGCGGCACTCCTAGCGGTGGGCCTGGTGGGCGCTGCCATCGTGATGCGGCGCTCGGCTCCGGCGGCCGCGCGAGGCGCGGCTCCCGCACCGGCTCAAGCTCCGGCAACGGCTCAGGCAATCGTGCCGCCCGCGCCCGACCGCGAGGCGGTCGACGTCGAGCTGCGCGAGCGCCGGGCGGAGATCGCCCGTATCGAAGAGCGAGCGCTCTCGAAGGAGGAGACCCTGGACGTCAAGCTCTACGAGCTGGCCCGGCGCGAGCAGGCGCTCCAAGACCGCTCGCGCGAGCTCGATCGCGAGGGCCAAGGCCTCGAGCAGCGAAAGCGTGAGCACGTTCGCGAGCTCGAGCGCATCGCGCACCTCAGCGCCTCCCAGGCCAAGCAGGTTCTCCTCAAGGAGGTCGAGGAGGGAGCGCGGCAGGACAGCGCACGGATCGTGCGGCAGGTCGAGGAGGAGACCAAGCGTGATGCCGAGCGCCGGGTGCGCTCGATCCTCAGCGTGGCGATGCAGCGCCTCGCGGCCGGCCACGCCGCGGAGACGACCGTCTCGGTCGTCCAGCTGTCCTCCGATGACATGAAGGGTCGGATCATCGGCCGGGAGGGCCGCAACATCCGGGCACTGGAGAACCTGACCGGAGTGGACTTCATCGTCGACGACACGCCGCACGCGGTGGTCCTGTCGGGCTTTGACGGCGTCCGTCGCGAGGTGGCACGCATCACGCTCGAGAAGCTCCTGCAGGACGGCCGCATCCACCCCGCCCGAATCGAGGAGATGTTCCACCAGGCCAAGTCAGAGATCGACCAGCGCATCGTGGAAGCCGGAGAGGAAGCGACCTTCGAGGCCAAGGTCCAGGGCCTCGACGCAGAGCTCGTCCGGATCCTCGGAAGGCTGCGCTTTCGCACCAGCTACGGCCAGAACGTGCTCGCCCACTCGGTCGAGTGCGCCCACCTGGCGGCGCTCATGGCCGAAGAGCTCGGCGCCTCCCCACGAACGGCGCGGCGGGCGGCGCTCCTGCACGACATCGGCAAGGCGGTCAGCCACGAGGTCGAGGGTCCCCACGCGCTCGTGGGCGGAGAGCTCGCTCGGCGTCATGGCGAGTCTGAGGCCGTCGCGCACGCGATGGAGGCCCACCACAACGAGGTCGAGCCACAGACCATCGAGGCGGTGATCGTCCAGACCGCGGACGCTCTCTCAGGCGCGCGGCCGGGCGCCCGCGGCGAGTCGCTCGAGCACTACGTCAAGCGCCTGCGCGAGTTGGAGGCGATTGCCACCCGCCACAACGGCGTCGAGAAGGTCTACGCGATACAGGCCGGCCGGGAGATCCGCGTCATGGTGGAGCCGGGAGAGGTCGACGACGACACCGCCGTGCTCCTCAGCCAGTCCATCGCACGAGAGATCGAGAAGGAGCTCGAGTATCCCGGCCAGATAAAGGTGACGGTGATCCGCGAGTCGCGCGCGACGGAGTACGCGAAATAGCCATGCTCGGCCCGGCAAGGAGATCCGGGAACGCGGGCCGCAGAGCGGCCACACACCTAGCGGTGGCGCGGGTGGAGGGTTCTAGCCGGCGGTCGGCACGGCGGCGGACTCGCGCCGGCCAAGCTCGCTGGCGATCGCCGAGCCGGCGGCTCCGGCGACGAGCGCGGCAAGCGCCCAGCCGGTGCCATCCTCCTCGGCGGTGATGGCGGCGAGCGCCGCGAGGATCACGAGGTTGTACTCAAAGCCGCCGTCGCTCACCCACACGCCCTTCTCGAGGTGGACGTGGCGGATCGCGGTGAACATGGTTCCCGAGATCGCCGCAGCGGCGAGGGGGTTCGCGACCCCGGTCGCAAGGACCGCGCCGCCGGCCGCCTCTGCGCCACCGGAAGTGATCGCATTGCGACGCCCGGGCGCCAGCCCCAGCGACTCGAAGAACTGCCCTGTCCCCTCCAAGCCGTGCCCGCCGAACCAGCCGAAGAGCTTCTGGGTGCCGTGCCCGACGAACAGGGCCCCGAGGATCAGGCGAAGAAGGCTCAGCATCGACCCTTTCCTACCCAGGCTTACACCAGTTCAACCGGACCGTGGGCCGGTCGGTGGACTGGTGGTTGGACGCGGTGCTGCGCCCCTATCCTTGGAGCGCCGTGCCGCGCTACCACGTCACCACCTTCGGGTGCCAGATGAACGAGCACGACTCCGAGCGCATGAAGGGCATGCTCGAGTCGATCGGCTACTCCGAGAGCGACGCGCGCGAGGACGCCGACCTCATCCTCTTCAACACCTGCTCGATACGCGAGAAGGCCGACGAGCGGTTCGTCGCCCACCTCGGTGAGGCCAAGCGCGTCAAGCGAGATCGCCCGGACGTCGTGGTCGGGGTAGGTGGCTGCTGGGCACAGTCGGTCAAGGAAGAGGTCTTTCGCCAGTTCCCCTTCGTCGACGTCGCCTTCGGCCCCGGGCAGGTGCACAAGCTCGCGGAGTTCCTGACCAGCGACTCTCTCTCGGCGCAGGGGTTCTTCGAGTTCGAGGGCTTCACCGGGCACCTCCCGGCCAGGCGCGCCAGGGAGTTCCAGGGCTGGGTCCAGATCAGCGTGGGCTGCAACTGCTCGTGCGCCTACTGCATTGTTCCCTCTACCCGTGGGCGCGAGGTCTCGCGGCCTGCTGGAGAGCTCCTCGAGGAGGTGCGCCGGCTGGCCGCCGACGGCGTGCGCGAGGTGACGCTGCTTGGCCAGAACGTCAACTCCTACGGGCGCGACCTTGCAAGCCGCGGGCTTCCGCGGACCTCCTTCGCGGAGCTTCTCGCGATGGTCGACTCCGTCGAGGGGATCGAGCGCGTCCGCTACACCAGCCCGCACCCCAAGGACATGCGCGAGGACGTCGTGCGCGCCCACGCGGAGCTGACCTCGCTGTGCGAGCACGTCCATCTCCCGCTCCAGTCCGGCTCTTCGTCGATCCTCAAGGCGATGCGACGTACGTATTCACGCGAGCGCTACCTCGACCGCGTCGCGCTCATCCGCGAGCACGTCCCCGACTGCGCCCTGACCACCGACATCATCGTGGGCTTCCCAGGGGAGACCGAGGAGGACTTCGAGAAGACGCTCGAGGTCGCCGAGGAGGTCGGCTTCGACGGCGCCTTCACCTTCATCTACTCCCCGCGACGGGGCACCGAGGCCGCAGCGCTTCCCGGCCGGCTGCCCCACGAGGAGGCCGTGGCGCGCATGGAGCGCCTCGTCGAAGTCGTCCAGCGCCGGGCCCGCGAGCGCGCTCAGCGCTTCGTCGGCCGCACGCTGGAGGTCCTCGTGGAGGGCCCGTCGCGCACCGACCCTTCGCGCCTGCGCGGCCGCTCGCGCCACAACAAGGTCGTCAACTTCGAAGGCCTCGCGGTCCCCGGCGATCTTGTCGACGTGCAGATCACGGGCGCCACCAGCCAGACCTTGTCGGGCGAAGCCTCGCTCCTGGCGCACGCCGCCACGCCGGCGTAAGCCTCAGGCGCCGGTTCGTCCGCCCTCTGTGCGAACGTCTGTTCGGTGCGCTGGTCCAACCTCTTAGTCGACGCCGAGGAGGCACGCCAACTGCCGGGCTACCGCGAGCCGGCTGTGGTCCGCACTTTCGACGCTCCCGAAGCGATGGACGTCCGCTTCTACGAGGTGCGCGCCAAGTCAGCGCTCAACCGCGTGCCCGAGCGCTCTCGGATGCCGTTCCGGTGGACGATCAACCCGTTCAGAGGATGCACTCATGCGTGCCAATTTTGCTTTGCTCGCCCCACTCACACCTACCTCGACATGGACGCCGGTCGGGACTTCGAGCGCGAGATCGTGGTGAAGGTCAACGTGCCCGAGGTGCTGCGGGTCGAGCTCGCCAAGCCGTCGTGGAACCGCGAGCACGTCGCGATCGGGACGAACACCGACCCCTACCAGTGGGTCGAGTCGCGCTACCGGCTCATGCCCGAGATCTGGGCGGCGTTGCGAGACAGCGGCACGCCGTGCTCGGTGCTGACGAAGTCGCCCCTCCTGTTGCGCGACCTCGAGCTGTTCAAGGAGCTCGCCGAGCGGGTCGGGTTCACGGCGAACCTCTCGATTCCCACGATCGACGAGAAGGCGTGGCGGGCCAGCGAACCGCACACGCCCAGCCCGCGCGCGCGCATCGAGGCGGTGGCGGAGCTCAACCGCGCGGGCGTTCCGACAGGGGTTCTCGTGGCGCCGCTGATGCCGGGCATCAACGACGATCCGAGGCAGGTGGAGCGAATCCTGGAGTTGTGCGCGGAGGCAGGTGCCACGCACGTCGGCGGCATCGCCCTGCACCTGCGCGGCGAGGTGCGCGGGGTGTTCATGGATTGGCTTCGCTCCTACCGGCCCGACCTCGTGCCCCGCTATGAGGAGCTCTACCGCCGTGGGGCGTACGCGCCGACCGCCGAGCGCCAGCGCCTGGCTCGGCTCCTGGGCAAGTACAAGCGAGCGGCCGCGCAGGGGCGGCTGGCCACACGGGTGACCGCGGGGGAGAGCGATCGCGATCCGGCGCCTGCGGCCGGCTCGCGAGTGGAGTCGACGCCTCGGCGGCTGGAGCGGGGACAGCCGCCGCGCGAGCCGCGGCAGGAGGCGCTGTTCTGACGGGCGGAGCCGCTCGTGGCGGACGGCTCCCGGTCCGACCCGCGTGGCCATCTGCGCTGGACGGACCCGCTCGGCACGAACGCCGCGCCGGAGAGACCCGCTTGTGTGCACCCGGTCACAGATTCGCCCGATCGTGAAACGATGAGCGGCCGCCGGCGTTGGTCTGAATACATGGATCCGATAGACCGCGACAAACCCAGCCAAAAGCGCGACGTGTCCAACCAGATGCGCGACATGTTCGCGACCAAGAGCCACTCCTGGGAGGAGGCGGGCCTCACCCGCCAGATCACCCAGAAGGAGGCGCGGCGAGCGCGGCGGCAGGTGATCGCCGTCGTGCCGCTGCTGACGGCCGTCCTGCTCGCCTACGTCTACCGCGAGGACCTCTTCGGAAAGGGCTCTGACCGCGAGGTCCGCATCGCGACGGTCCTTCTCCTGGTGGTCCTCGGCTGGGCGCTCGCGCGCGACATCGGCCGGGCGGCGGGGCCGAGCCTCTTTCGTCGGATGGATCCCGGGACGGCGGGCACCTTCGGCTTCATCATCCGCCTGGCGACAGTGGGCATCACGCTGCTGGTAGCGCTGCGCATCGCCGGGCTCGACCTGCGTGCGCTGGCGGTCGGCGGCGCGTTCACGGCGGTCATCGTCGGTCTCGCCGCCCAGCAGACGCTGGGCAACCTCATCGCGGGGACGGTCCTCCTCAGCGCGCGGCCGTTCCGGGTCGGCGAGCGCGTTCGCCTCGAGGGCAGCGGCATCTCCGTAGAGGGCGTGGTGAGCTCGCTCGGGTTGCTCTACACGATCCTGGCCGACGGCGAGGACACGATCATGGTCCCCAACAGCATCGTGCTCAGCCAGGCGGTCAGCCCGCTGCGCGAGCCGGACTCGGTGGACCTGCGCGCTCGCCTGCAGACGGGCGTCAAGCCCAGCGACGTTCAGGCGCTGCTCGAGCAGCGAGTCAGCGTCCCGACTCGCTCGGTGCCGCGCGTCGTCCTCGAGGAGGTCGACGGCGACGAGGTGGTCGTCCGGATCCTGGCCACCCCCGCGCTGGCGTCGGACGGCCCGCAGCTCGCCGACGAGGTCCTGATGTCGATCCATGACGTCACCGCGAGCGACGGAGGGAAGGCGAGCGACGGGGCGACGGCGAGCGGCCCCCCGGGCAACGGTCGGCGCCAGGGCGGCTGAGAGGCGCGTCAGCGCCTACCGCTTGACCCGCTGCGCCTTGCCCACCCGCGCCGCGATCTCGTCGGCTCCGAGTCGCTGCTGTACCCGGATCACCACGCTCGGCGCGGCTCCCGCGACCGCTGCGCCGATCCGCATGGCGAGAGGGGCGACGTCGACCTCGGCGCGGTTGCGCTGGATTGCCTGCACGACGGCGTCGGCCACGTCGTCGGGGCGACGACGGCCGGCGAAGCGCGGAAGCGAGACACCGGTGTCGGCGAACATGCCGGCGTCCTCGATAGGTCCGGGAAAGACGCACGAGACTCCCACGCCGCAGTCGCGCAGGTCCTGACGGAGGCCCATGGCGAAGCCGCGCAACCCGAACTTCGTCGCCGAGTAGAGGGCGCTGCCGCTCGTCGCGACCTTGCCCGACAGCGAGGAGACGAGCACGAGCTGCCCCGAGCCGCGCGCGACCATCCCCTCGCCGAGACGCTTTGCCAGGAGGATCGGCGCCCGTAGGTTGACGTCGAGCGCGCGGTCGATCTCCTCCTCCGAATACTCCTCCAGGCGGCCCGAGGCCGGCAGGGCAGCGTTGGCCACCAGCACGTCGACGGCGCCGGCCTGCTCGATGAGCGCGCCGATGGCGGAGCGGTCGGCGAGGTCGGCGACGACGACCTCCGCACCGGTCTCCCTCGCGAGTGGCTCGAGCACGTCGATGCGCCGGCCGGAGAGCACGAGCGACGCCCCCTGAGAGGCCAGCGCGCGTGCGATCGCGCCGCCCAGTCCCCCGGTCGCCCCAGTGACCAGCGTGCGGCGCCCGGCGAGATTCACTCCGGTGCCTCGTCGAGGCGCCGCCAGAAGGTGGGCGTACTTGCGGCGGGGGCCACTACGCCCCGAAGATGGCGATCGTCGCGGTGAAGCCGTGCAGGTAGCTCTCGCCGCCCACCGGGCCGATTTCGCCGGCGGCGAAGAAGCCGGCCGCCGCCGCGCCGGGGAGGCTCGTCTCGAGCGCAGTGGCGTCGTGATCGGGATGGCCGAACATCGCCCGGCCCCTGCCGTTGCAGGTGAAGACGAGCGCGCCGGCGGCGGGCCCCCCGAGGGCGCGCGAGCGCAGGTCGAGCGACTCGCGCAGGTCGCGGTCGGCCGAGGCGGCGTCGCGCGCGTGCAGCCGGATGATCTGGCCGCGGCGGAGCATCGCGCCGACCGCGACGGTCTCGCGCGCGGGATCGGCGCCGAGCAGCGTGCGCACCAGGAAGTCCCCGCGCCCGTAGTCGGGCTTGGGCTCGTCGGTGACGATGCCGACCAGCAGGCCGTGGCCGACCATGGCCCGCTCCTCCTCGTCGAGTGCCTCGACGACCTCGCGCACCTTCGCGAGCGCCGGTCGGCCGGCGAGCTCGTGGATCACGTGCCCCTCCGCGGCGGTGACGGCGAGCTCGGGACCGATCGGAGCGGCTCCCTGAGAGACGCACGGGAGGATGTCGACGCCCTCGAAGCGGACTCCGACCGCACCGGCTTCGAGGAGCTCCTCCCCGTAGAACAGCGCCCCGGCGCCCTCGAGCGTCTGCGCGCTCGACAGCCCGCCCATGATCGGCACGCCCGGCGCGCGGACCGCGAGCTCGCGCAACAGGGGATCGGTGGGGAAGGAGGAGGGGTCGGCGAGCAGGATCGCTGCGCCGGCGCCGTCGAGGTCTGGCGCTCCGCTGATCGCCACGCCATCGTCTCCCTGCTCGGCGATCACGTGAAAGGGCTCGGCCGATCCCTCGCCCAGGGCTGCGGCCCATACTGCCACGGCGGTGCCGCCCTCGATCTCGCGGCCGCCTGCCAGGACCCCGGCGGCGCCGCAGCCGATCACATGGCGCGGCTTGAGGCCCTCGTGGACGCCCTCCAGCGTCGCCTCGGGCGCTGCGAGATGCGCGCCGGAGGCGAATACCGCGACGAGGTCGGCCCGCTCGCCGCCCAGGCCCTCGCGCGCGCTGGTCGCCGCCTCGATGGCGCCCACCCGAGCGTCGGGGGATGTGGACAGCCCACTGCCGATGCGGACCATGCGATGAAGATACTCCCCGGCCAAAAGGGGCGGCTCAGAGCGCGCGCACGCCCGCGGCGTCCCGTGCGGGCGGAATACTCACCCCGTGGAGCGCTCCGTGGCCGCTCTCTTCGGCCCCACCGCGATCGGCAAGACCTCGGTGGCCGTCGCGCTCGCCCGGCGCCTGCGCGCGCGGGGGGAGGACCCCGTAGCCGTCTCGGCGGACGCGCTTCAGGTCTACGCGGGTCTCGAGACGCTTACCGGGGCGGCGAGTCGGGCCGAGCGGGCCGAGCTCGAGCACCGCCTCGTCGGCGTCATACCCGTCGCGCGCAGCTTCTCGGTCGCCGAGTACGCGCGTCTGGCCCACGCGGAGATCGACGCACTGCTTGCGGCCGGCCGCCGCCCGATCGTCGTCGGAGGGACAGGCCTGTACCTGCGCGCCGCGCTCGCCGACCTGAACCTGCGCCCACCGCCCGCCCCCGGCGTGCGCGAGCGACGCCATGCGGAGCTCGAGGCCCGCGGCGCGATGGCGCTTCACGCCGAGCTCGCGACCGTCGCACCCGACAGGGCGCGCGCCATCGACCCCCACGACCGCCACCGCATCGTCCGCGCGCTCGAGCTGCTCGACGCGGGCGAAGAGCTCGACGCGTCGGCGAGAGCCAAGGCGCCGTCCCAGCTATGGACCGCCGACACTCGCCACCCGACCCTCCTCGTCGGCCTGACAATGCAGCGCGAGGCCCTGCGCCGCCGCATCGACGCTCGCATCGACGCCCTCGTGGCGGCGGGGGCCGCCGACGAGGTCCGTCGCGCCCAGGCGGCCGGGGCGTCGCCTACGGCCCGCAAGGCGCTCGGCTTCGGAGAGCTGCTGGCGGGCGACACGGAGGCGATGCGGCGCCGCACGCGCCAGCTTGCCAAGCGCCAGGAGACATGGATGCGAAAGCTCGCGGGAGTCCACCTCGTCGACGTGACCGGCCGCGACGCCGACGCGGTCGGTGCCGAGATCGAGGCTCTGCTGGTCGGCCGCTAGGGTCACGGCGCAATGCCGCCCGTGCCCTTCGAGAAGTGGCAAGCGCTCGGCAACGACTACGTCATCGTCGAGCGCGCCGACCTGCCCTGGCCGCTGACACCCGCCCGCGTGCGGTGCATATGCGCGCCCCACACCGGAGTCGGCTCCGACGGGGTCCTCCTGCTCGAAGCACCCGACGAGCAGGGCTTCGTCGCGCGGATGCGCGTCTTCAACCCCGACGGCTCCGAGGCCGAGCTCTCGGGCAACGGCGCCCGGGAGGCGATCCTCTATCTCCGCGCGCGCGGGTGGACGCAGTCAGAGACCTTCTCGATCCAGACCGCCGCCGGCGAGATCCGCCCCACGATCACCGGTCCGGCGACCTGCCGGGTCGACATGGGCCGCGCGAAGCTGCGCTCCCGTGATTTCCCGAGCGGGCCCGACGACGGGACGGGCGCGTTCAGCGTCGCCGGCCGCGACCTGCGCTTCCAGCACGTCTCCATCGGAAATCCCCAGTGCGCGATCTTCGTCGCCGACGGGCTCGAGGAGCTCGACCTCTCGACGCTCGGACCGCCGATCGAGCGCCACGAGCTCTTCCCCAACGCCACCAACGTCTCCTTCGTCGCCGTCGAGGACCCGTCGACCGTCAGGGCGCGAATCTTCGAGCGGGGGGTGGGGGAGACGCTCTCGAGCGGAACCGGGGCGAGCGGCGCGGCAGTCGCCCATGTCCTGCGCGGCGGCGAGAGCCCCGTGACCGTCCGCCTCGACGGCGGCGAGCTCGAGGTCGAGGTGGGGGAGGACCTGCACGTGACCCTGACCGGCTGGGCCGTCCCCGTGTTCCGAGGCGAGCTCGCCGATCCCTTCCTAGAGGAGCTGTCCGATGCGACCGAGTAAGCGCCTGGAGCGAATCCCCCCCTACCTCTTCGCCGAGCTCGAGCGCAAGGTGGCCGCCAAGCGCGCGGCGGGGGTGGACGTCATCAGCCTCGGGATCGGTGACCCCGATCGCCCGACGCCCGCGCTCGTCGTCGAGGCGATGCAGGAGGCCGTCTCCGAGCCCGAGACCCATCAGTACCCGTCCAACCGCGGGCGCGACGACTTCCGCCAGGCGGTCTCTGACTTCTACCAGCGCCGCTTCGACGTCTTCCTCGACCGCGACGCCGAGGTCATGCCGGTGATTGGCGCGAAGGAGTGCATCTTCAACCTCAACCTCGCCTTCCTCGACGAAGGCGACGTCGCGCTCGCAGCCGACCCCGGCTACCCCGTCTACACCGGCGGGCCGCTGCTCGCCGGCGCCGAGCCGGTGCTGATGCCGCTGCTGGAAGAGCGGGGCTTCGTGCCCGACCTGGAGGCCATCCCCGCCGCCGCGCTGGAGCGCGCGCGGCTCCTCTTTCTCAATTATCCAAACAACCCCACCGGAGCGGTGGCGCCTGAGGGCTTCTTCGACCGCGTCGTGCGCTTCGCCCGCGACCACGACCTGCTCGTCGTCCACGACAACGCCTACAGCGAGATCACCTTCGACGGCTACCGAGCGCCCTCGTTCCTCGCGACCCCCGGCGCCAAGGAGGTCGGCGTCGAGGTCTTCTCGCTCTCCAAGGGCTACAACATGACCGGCTGGCGCGCCGGGGCGATCGTGGGCAACCCTGACGCGATCACCGCCTACTGGCGGCTGAAGTCCAACGTCGACTCGGGCCTCTTCGAGGCGGTCCAGCTCGCGTCGATCGCCGCCCTGTCACCCGACGGCGACGCGGAGGCCGCCGAGATGTGCTCGGTCTATCAACGCCGGCGCGACGCGGTGATCGACGCCTTGCGCGAGGCGGGCGTGCAGGTCACCCCGCCCAAGGCGACGATCTACGTGTGGGCTCCGATCCCCGCGGGCTACGACTCCTCGGCCGCCTACTGCGAGCACGTGCTCGAGGAGGCCGGCGTGGTGATCTCCCCGGGCGGTGCCTACGGGCCCAGCGGCGAGGGCTTCTTCCGCATCTCGCTCACGACGCCCGACCGCCGGCTCATGGAGGCGGTCGAGCGGCTGAGCTCGCTGGGGCGGTGAAGCGGTCGGCGACGCGGTCCGTCACGCTAGATCGCGCTCGAGCACGCACTCAAGGCGCGGCACGTGGGCGTCGCCGACGATCGCCTTGTCGATGCTCAGGCGGGCGCGGCGACCGTCGAGCTCGATGGTCGCGATCTGGTTGTCGAACCACGGCCGGTCGGTGAAGCGCCAGCGGATGGGCGGATCGGGCGCGCCGGCGGAGCGGGCCAGGGCCCGGCCGAGCGCCTCGCCGGCCTTTGACGCGCCGAAGCGGATCACCAGCTGCTCGTGGCGGTCGAGTGGGTTGCGGAAGGGCGAGCAGACGGCCTGGTAGACGTTGCTTGCGACCTCCGTCCCGCGCCGGAAGCCCACCTCGGCCAGGTAGGCGTGGTGCACGTCGCCCGAGAGGACGACGATCGAGGCCGGTGGTTTTCCGCGGCGCCCGGCGCCGACCGCCTCGACCAGGCCGGCGAGGCGCTCGAAGGACTCGCCGAAGGCGGCCCAGTGCTCGAGGTCGAGGCCCTGGCGGACCTTTTCGCCCAGCCGCGCCGCCGTGCTCCCCCACGCGCCGTCGCACACAGCTTCGTTCCACGCCTCCAGGTAGTGCATGCCGCGGCCCAGGAGGAAGGGCAGCGAAGTCCCCAGGAGAAGGTGGTCGAAGTCGCCGGTCGCGTGCTCCTCGATCCAGTGCCACTCGGCGTCGTCGACCATGCACCGGCGGTCGTCGCCCTCGAGCACCCGCCCGGCGCGCGAGTCCATCATCACCAGCTTGGAGCGACCCAGGTCACGGCAGAAGCTCCACCGCGCGCCCGCCGTCTCGCGATCGGCCCGGTAGGAGAACTCGTCGAGGGTGGCCTGGCCGTCCTGGGCGTCGCGCACGGCGCAGAAGACCTCGTCCTCTGCGAGCTCGCGGGGTGAGAGGTTGCCGATGTGCTGGTAGAGCCAGTAGGAGCTGAACGCGCCCACGATCCGCGCGTTCCACCAGGGCTTGCGGCGATACTCGGCGACCCACGCCGCCGAGGTGTTCCAGTCGTCGTGGACGTCGTGGTCGTCGAAGATCATCGCCGAGGAGACCGTCGAGAGCAGCCACCGGATGGCGGGGTCCTGCCAGGAGTCGTAGTAGAGGCGGGTGTACTCCTCGAAGTCCGCGACCTGGAGGCCCGGAGGCTGCGTGGTATCGCGCCGCGACCGGATGAAGGACTGGGTGCCCGCGGACGTCTCGTCTGCGTATACCTGGTCGCCGAGCATGACGATGACGTGCGGCCAGCGTTCCTGGGGCTCCTCGCTCATGCGCAGCGCCAGGGCGTAGAGCGCGTCGATCTCGCGGCCCTGCGGGTCGTCGTCCTTGCGCTTGGAGAAGGGATGGTGGTGGGGTGCGGCGACCCGGCAAGAGCCGAAGGCGAGACGGATCGTCGCGCCGGAATCCAGCGTGCGGATCACCGGCTCGGGAAAGGAGTCGTTGGGCGGCGGCCATAGCCGCTCCCCGTCGAGCGTGACGTCGTAGGCAGTGCTCGACCCGGCCTCCAGGCCGTCTATGCAGACCAGGGCGTAGTGGTGTGTACCAACGCGGAAGGTCCGCGAGCCCCGTCCGAGGACCTCCACCTCGCAGGGCGCGTCGGTCTCGACCCAGACGGTCGCCTCGTGCTCGCCGACGTAGCGCAAAAGGGGACCGAGGACGAGGTGGGCCATCGATGGCATTGTTACCGTTCGGCGCAACGGCCGGAGCGTTGCTCGACGAATGGCACGTGGAGGGTCGGACGCCTGAGGCGACGCCACTACACTCCCCCGCGTTGGAGCGCATACGGAACGGACGCAGCACGCCGCCGCGCCACGGGGCGCAGGACAGGGCCGGGAGGGCCCGCCAGCGCGCGTTCCTGATCGCCGCGCTGCCGGAGGGCGACGACCTCTCAGAGCTCCGCGAGCTCCTGCGCACGGCCGGCGTGGCCCCGGTCGGCGAGCTCGTCCAGCACCGCCCGCGTCCCCACCCGAACACCTACCTGGGGCCGGGGAAGGTCTCAGAGCTAAAGGCGCTGCTCGAGGCGGCTGACGCCAACGTGGTCGCCTGCGACGACGAGCTCGCGCCCCGGCAGGAGCGAAACCTCGAGACAGCGCTCGGGATCCCCGTCATCGACCGCACGGCGATCATCCTCGACATCTTCGCCGGCCACGCCCACACGGCGGAGGGAAAGCTTCAGGTCGAGCTCGCCCAGCTCGACTACAACCTCGCGCGCATGCGAGGTCTGTGGACCCACCTCGAGCGCCTCGGCGCCGGGCGCATGGACGGTGGCATCGGGACGCGCGGCCCCGGCGAGACCCAGATCGAGACCGACCGCCGCCTGGCCCGCGACCGCATCGCCGCGCTGCGAGGAAAGCTCGTCGAAGTGGGTCGCCACCGCGACACCATGCGCGCCGAGCGCGAGCGCGCGCACCTGCCGCGCGTGGCGCTGGCCGGCTACACCAACGCCGGGAAGTCGACGCTGCTCAACGCGCTGACGGGCTCGGAGGTCGGCGTTCGCGACAGCCTGTTCCACACGCTCGATCCCACGACGCGAACGATGCGGCGCGACGGCCGCGCCTACCTGGTGACCGACACCGTCGGCTTCATCCGCAAGCTCCCCCACCAGCTCGTCGATGCCTTCTCAGCGACGCTGGAGGAGACCCGCTTGGCCGAGCTCGTCCTCCACGTGGTCGACGCCTCCGCCGAAGAGGGGGAGCGCACGGAGATGATCCGCGCGGTCGAGGACGTTCTCGAGGAGATCGGTGCCGGCGCCACCCCGCGCCTGCTGGTCCTCAACAAGGCAGACCTCCTCGACTCCGAGTGCCGCCGGGAGATCGGCTTCCGCCACCCGCATGCCGCGCTGGTCTCGGCCGCCTCGGGAGAGGGGCTCGAAGCGCTGGGCGACCGGGTCGGCGGGACCTTCGAGCGCATGCTGCTGCCCGTCGAGCTCCTCGTGCCCTACGCGGAGGGCGGTCGCCTGGCTGAGCTCCACGAGGTCGCCGGCGACCTGGAGCGGACCGAGACGGCCGACGGCGTTCGCGTCTCGGCCCGGCTGCCGGCCGCGATCGCCGAGCGCTACGAGCGCTTCGCGGTCGACGGGCGCTCCTCGTGATCCTGCGCTTCCGCCGGCTCTCGGCGGCGGCGACGCTTCCGACCCGCGCCTACGAGATGGACGGACCGCCGTGACCCTGCGCTTCCGCCGGCTCTCAGCGGCGGCGACGCTTCCGACTCGCGCCTACGAGGGGGATGCCGGCCTCGACCTCCACTCCTCAGAGGCGGCGACGGTCACGCCGGGGGAGCGCGCCTCGGTGGGCACCGGCCTCGCGGTGGAGGTCCCGCCCGGGTGCGCCGGCCTGGTGCTGCCGCGCTCGGGCCTCGCGGTGCGCGACGGCATCACCCTGCCCAATGCGCCCGGGCTGATCGACGCCGGCTTCCGGGGCGAGATCCGGGTCCTCCTCCTCAACACCGATCGCGAGGCGGCATTCGAGGTGCGCCCGGGAGACCGCATCGCCCAGCTCGTCGTCGTCCGCGTCGAAGCGCCGGAGCCGGTCGAGGTGGCCGAGCTCGAGTCAAGCCAGCGGGCGGAGCGGGGCTTCGGGTCGAGCGGCGTGGCAAAGAGCCGAGCGAGGCCGTAGAGCTCGGGCCGCGGCCAATACTGATGGCGACCACGTCTCCCCCGATTATGCAGCTCCAGGCCACCGCCGTAGACCATATGGACGGCCGCTCTCCGTCCGGTGGTGGTGTGAGGGTCGGCACCCGCGCATGAGGTGCGCGGGTTGAGGGTCCAGGAATCG
>Ga0183260_10000471_pt1 | contig 34068 bp, 31 predicted proteins | sample AntDrymUQ4972206_2_FD_129768 | JGI IMG/M metagenome (GOLD analysis project Ga0183260, IMG submission 129768) | Polar desert sand microbial communities from Dry Valleys, Antarctica - metaG UQ497 (22.06) (version 2) (version 2) | ecosystem: Environmental > Terrestrial > Soil > Desert | place...
CCCACCGAGATCACCGCGACCCGCGCGTCGACGGCATCGAGGAACGCCTCGTCCTGGTACGCCGAACCGTGGTGCGGCACCTTCAGCACGTCGGCGGCCAGGTCGGCGTCGCCGCGGCGCAAGGCCTGCTGGGCCTCGATCTCGATGTCACCGGTGAGCAACAACCGCAGCCCTGAGGTGCGTACCAGGAGCACGAGCGAGGAGTTGTTCGGGTCCGATCGGGTGCCGTGCATCGTGGTGTCGGGGCCAAGCACGGTCAGCTCCACGCCTTGGACCGCTCGGACCTCGCCGACTGCGGAGACCACCATCGGGACCCCGGCCATCCGGGCGGCGCCGGTCAGCTCGTCGAAGGCCAGCGAGGGTTCCGGCTGCGGGCCGATGGCGATCTCGCCCACGTCGCGCCCGGCCAGCGCGCCAGGCAACCCGCTCACATGGTCGGCGTGCAGGTGGGTCAGCACGAGCAGCGGGATCCGCCGTACACCAAGTTCCCGCAGGCAGCGGTTCACGGCTGCCGGCTCCGGGCCGGTGTCGACCACCACAGCTTGGCCAGGGCCGACGTTCACGACCAGCGCATCGCCCTGCCCGACATCGCAGGCGACGAACAGCCAGCCCGGTGGCGGCCAGCCAGGGGCCAGCGCGCGCAGCGGAACCGCCACGAGCAGCAACGAGCACCCGACGGCCAGCAACGTCCGCCGAACTGCGGGCCAGCGCACGGTGCTCAGCGTCAGCGTCGCCAACCCGGCCGCGAGCAGTAGCCCACCGGTGCGGCCGCCCGGCCAGTGCTGGCTCGCGTCGGGCAGGCCCGCGCCGTACTCCGCGACGAGGACTAGCCAGCGGGTCGGTAGGCCCGCCAGCCAGGCCAGCCCGCTGGCGGCCGCCTCGGACAGCGGCGAGACGATCGTCGCGAGTACCCCGAGCACGGTGGCCGGCGGGACGGCCGGGGCGGCCAGCAGGTTCGCGGGGACCGACACCAGGCTCACCGAACCGGACAGCGCGGCGATGATCGGCGCGGTCGCGAGGCAGGCCGCCAGGCTGACCGCGAGCGCTTCGGCCACCCCGGCCGGCACGCGTCGTCGGCGCAGCGCCGCCGTCAGCCCCGGCCCGGCGAGCACGATGCCGGCCGTGGCGACCACCGACAGGGCGAACCCCGGCGACCAGGCGAGGGCGGGTACGACGAGGACGAGCCCGAGGACAGCCGCGGCGAGCGCCGGCAACGCCACCCGCGGCCGCCCGGTCGCCAGCGCCAGCAGCGCGACGGCGCCCATCGCAGCGGCCCGCAACACGCTCGGCGAGGGCCGGGCCAACACCACGAACCCGGCCAGCGCCAGCGCGGCCACCACGGCGAGCGGAACCCGTGGTACGCCGGCCCCGCGCAGCAGCCACACCACCGCCCCGACGACGATCGCGCAGTTCGCGCCGGACACCGCGACCAGGTGCGACAGCCCGGTGGTCCGGAACTGCTCCACCAGGACCGGGTCCATCCCCGACGTGTCTCCGAGCACCAACCCCGGCAGCAGACCACGCGGTCCGGGTGGCAGGACCGCGGCCGCCGTCACCAGACCGGCCCGGAGGTTGCCCGCCGCTCGTTGTAAGGGGGATGGTGTCCCGAGCAGCTCCGGTGGCCCTCGCGCGGCGAAGGCGGCGGCGACCAGGTCACCGCCCTCGGCCGGCAGCAGCAGTCCCCCGGCTCGTACGCGCTGGCTGGGCAGCAGCCCGGTCCAGCTCGCGGCGTCGGCGAGCACCACGACGTCAGCGTCCACCAGCCAGTGTTGGCCGCCGGAGTCCAGGGTCATCGCGCGGGCCGCGACCAGCACGCGAGGCTGACCGGCCAGGCCACCGGCGATGGCCCGCGGGTCATCGGTGACCACGAGCTCCAGCCTCGCCGACGCCCCGGCACCGGCCAGCGCCACGAGCGGTGAGGCGTCCCGCGCAGCCACCCGAACCGCGGTCCCGATGGCCGCGGTGGCCGCGAAGGCCAGCGCCGCCGCGGCCACCGTCAGCGCCGCGACGGCCCGGGGACGCAACCCGGTTCCCCGTGGCGAGCGGGCCACGGCCAGCAGGGCACCGGCCAGCACGGCGGCTCCGGCCGCCGTCCGTCCGACGAGACCCGGCGCGGTGTGCAATGCCCACGCCGTCGCCATCCACGCCGCCCCCGCCGGGGCCACCAGCCGCAGGTCTGGCCGCGTCCGGGTCACCTCCCGGGGTGTCACACGGTCACCTCGTCGCGCAGCTCCTCGAAAGTGGCCGGGCCGATCCCGTCGACCTCCTGCAGTTCCTCGACCGAGCCGAACCCGCCGTTGTCGGTGCGCCACTGCACGATCCGGCCGGCGAGCACCGGCCCGACGCCCGGCAGAGACTCCAACTCCTGCTCGCTGGCGGCGTTCAGGTCGACCAGCCCGGTCCCCGTGCCGGACGGCGCCCCGCCTACGCCGTCGGTCGCGCCCGGCACGCCCACGGCCACCTGCTCGCCGTCGGTGAGGACCCGGGCCAGGTTGATACCGGCCAGATCCGCATCGGGCAGCGCGCCCCCGGCCGCGGCCACCGCATCGGCGACCCGGCTGCCGCTGGGCAGGGTGACCAGGCCGGGCGTCACCACCTGGCCGACCACGGCCACGACGATGTCGGTGGTGGCGGGGGTCGACGGGTCAGCCGAACGAGCCGGTGACCCGGCCACGACGATGGGCGCGGAGGGCACCGGCTCCACCGACGGTCGGCTCAGCCAGGTGACGCCGGCCGCCAGCGCGGCCGAGGCCACGGCGACCACGCAGAGCACGACCGTGCCACGCCCGCCGGGGTCGGCCCCCGCGATCCACTCCCGGCCGGGCGGTGGAGCGCCCGACGCCTCGTGCCGCGCGTCCGACGCCGGAGTCACCACCTCGCCCGTGGTCTCGTCCGGTCCCGCTCGCGCCTGGCCGGCTGGGTCCGCGCCGCCCAGCTCGACCGCGATCGTCGCCAGCCGCTGACGTACCGCCGCCTGGGCCTCGGCCGAGCGCGGGCGGCGTCGTGGCGGGTGCACGACCCGACGCTAGGAAGTCCGCACCGTCAGCGGCGGTGATCAGGCCCCGCTGTGGACGGCGCGCGGAGCCTGTGGACAGCGATGGGTCAGCGGCGTACGACGACCACCCCGATCAGGCCCGGTCCCGCATGGGCGCCGACAACGGCGCCGACCTCGGAGTCGTAGAGCCGGTGCAGCCCGGGTAGCCCGGCGCGCAGCCGGTCGGCCAGGCCGGCGGCCCGGTCGGCAGCGGCGAGGTGCTGTACGGCGACGTCCACCTCTGCGTCCCCGGCCGCGCTCACGGCAAGCTCCTCCAGCCGGGCCAAGGCCTTGCCTGCGGTGCGCACCTTCTCCAGGGGCACGATCCGTCCGGCCACGACGTGCAGGATCGGCTTGACCGCCAGCGCCGTACCGAGCCACTTCTGGGCGGCTCCGATCCGTCCCCCGCGGCGCAGGTACTCCAGGGTGTCGACGTAGAACAGGGTGGTGGTCCGGTCCACGGTCTGCTCGGCGATCCGCTCCACCTCGGGCAGGCCGGTGCCCGCCTCGGCTGCCTCCGCCGCGGCCAGCACGGCGAACCCCAGCCCCATCGCCGTCGTCCGGGAATCGACGACGCGGACCGCCTCCGGTACGCACTCCGCCGCCGCCAGCCGGGCGGCGTCCCACGTGCCGGACAGCTCGCTGGACAGGTGGACGCTCACGATCCCGTCCGCCCCGTCTGCCAGCAGCGCGCGGTAGGTCGCGGCGAAGTCCGCCGGCGACGGACGCGACGTCGACACCGTGCCGCGGCGTTCAGCCAGTGCCTGCGCCACGTCGGCCGGGCTGACGTCCACGCCCTCGGTGCCGGCGCGGCCGTTGACCACCACGTGCAGCGGTACGACGGTGATCCCGAGTTCGACGTCCAGACCGGTCGGCAGGTACGCCGTGGAGTCGGTGACGATCACCACGCGCTCGGCCATGGCCGAAGGCTAGTGCCCGAGCGGTGGGGCCTCTTCGTCGCTTCAGAGGTCGGGAACGTCCCGCGCAAGAACTGTCGGGTCCTCGGCGTCCAGAACCGGCGGCTCCCCGCCGTCCCCGGGCAACCGCTCCGGGTGGGGGCCGATGTTGTGCCCGTCCAGCCGCCACCCACCCGGCAGCCGGCGCAGCGCCGTCCAGTGACAGTTGGCCAGCGGCGCGAACGCCGACGCCAGCCGCTCGGGCAGGCCGAGCAGGCCGACGAGCAGCACCTTGGCCGTGCCGCCGTGGGTGACCGCGACCGCCACCTCGCACTCGAGGTCAGCGACCGCCGCCAGAGCACGCGCCGCGACCTCGGACCGCAGCTCGCCGCCGCCGCGGCGCACCACCTCACCGGCCCGCCAGCGTGCCCACTCCTCGGGAAACGCGGCCTCAACCTCCGCGACGGTCAGCCCTTCCCAGCCGCCCAGGCCCGTCTCCCGCAGCCGGGCGTCCACCCGCACCGGAAGGCCCGTCTCCCGGCCGAGCAGGCGAGCGGTCTCGCTGGCCCGGGAAAGGTCGCTGGTCACGATGAGGTCGGGGCGCTCGGCGGCCAGCAGCGGGGCGGCCATCCGGGCCTGCGCGAGCCCCTCGGCGTCGAGCGGGACATCGGCGTGGCCCTGGCAGCGCTGCTCGGCGTTCCAGGCGGTCTGGCCGTGCCGCCAGAGGAACAGCCGCCTCAGCGGACTGGCGCCGCTCAGCGGCTGACCTCGGCGGCGTCGACGAAGGGGATGGTCGGACAGTCCTTCCAGAGCCGTTCGAGGGAGTAGTACACCCGCTCCTCGGCGTGCTGGACGTGGACGACGACGTCCACGAAGTCGAGTAGCACCCAGCGGCCCTCCTGCTGGCCCTCGCGGCGGACCGGCTTGCTGCCCACGAGGCGCAAGCGCTCCTCGATCTCGTCGACGATCGCCTGCACCTGGCGCTCGTTCGGCGCGCTGGCGATCAGGAAAATGTCGGTGATGACGAGCTGCTCGCTGACGTCCACGAGCAGAATGTCGTGGGCCAGCTTGTCGGCGGCGGCCTGAGCGGCTCGCAGGGCGAGGTCGACGGCGTCGTCGGAGGCGGTCACTGGGCGGCGGCTCCCTTTCGTCTGGTACCCCAGCCTCTCACGATCAGGGCCCGGCCCGTCAGCTCACCCGGCCGGACGATACAGCCGCCGCTTCTCGATGTACTGCACGACGCCGTCCGGCACGAGGTACCACACCGGCAGGCCGCGGCTGACCCGATCCCGGCAGTCACTGGAGGAGATCGCCATCGCCGGCACCTCCACCAGCGTGACCGCACCGGCCGGCAGGTGGTCGTCGTCGAGTTCGTAGCCCGGCCGGGTGACGCCGATGAAGTGGGCCAAGCCAAACACCTCGTCGGCGCGGCGCCAGGACAGGATCCGGGCCAGGGCGTCGGCACCGGTGATGAAGAACAGCTCGGCCTCGGGGCGCTGAGCGTGCAGGGCGGCCAGGGTGTCGACGGTGTACGTCGGACCCCCGCGGTCGACGTCCACCCGGCTGACGGAGAAGCGTGGGTTCGACGCGGTCGCGATCACGGTCATCAGGTAGCGGTCCTCGGCCGGGCTGACCCCGCCTACATGCTTCTGCCAGGGCTGACCGGTCGGTACGAAGACGACCTCGTCCAGAGCGAAGAGGGTGGCCACTTCGCTGGCGGCCACAAGGTGCCCGTGGTGCACGGGGTCGAAGGTCCCGCCCATCACGCCCAGCCGCATCGGGCCGCCGGCGGTCATCGGCGCAGCGTAGCGGGGGCCTCGTCGACTACGGTCGCTGCCGTGAGTGCTCCGCACTGCCCGGCCACCGTGCTGGTGGTCCGGCACGCGGAGGCGACCTACGACCGGCCGGACGTGCCCAGCGACGAGGGCGGCTGGCTGACCGAGCGCGGTCGGCAGCAGGCCGAGCGGCTGGCCGAGATACTGGGCACCCGGCGGGTGGCCGCGGTCTACACCAGCGAGCTGCAGCGCGCCCGGGAGACCGGGACGATCCTGGCCGAGCGGCTCGTGGTGCGCTGCCACGACCTGCCCGGGGTCGAGGAGTTCCGGGTGGGGGAGTACGGCGGTCGCCGCGACGGTGGACCGGCGATCGTCGCCGTCTTCGACCACTGGCTGGCCGGCGACCTCGACGCGGCGTGCCCGGGCGGCGACAGTGCCCGGCAGGTCATGGCACGGTTCGCCGCGGCGCTGGAGGAGGTCGCCGACCAGCACCGCGGCGAGACGGTCGTGGTCGTCAGCCACGGCGGAGCGATGGCCCTTGCCCTGCCCTCGCTGTGCGGCAACGCCAGCCCAGCGCTGCGTCAGGCGCACTGGCTGCCCCATTGCGGTCTGGCCGAGGTCAGCATCGGCGCGCAGGGCTGGGAACTCGGACCGTGGCCGGGTTCGACCGATCAGCTGGTCGCCGAACCAGCCCGGTGACGGCGCGGGGGCGGCCGGTCCCCCCGTGCGGACCGGCAGCCGCGCCGGGCGGCTACAGCCGAGACTGCTGCCTCGACGGTCACCGCCCGTACATGGTCTAACGCGCCCAGCAGCTATCGGTGACGGGCGGCGGCCGGGAAGTTCGTCCGCCGCTGGTCAGACCGGCAGCAACCGCCCGACGAAAGCGGCGAGTTGCTCGGCGTTGCGGCACTCGACCATCTCGATGTGCTCGGCGTAGACGTCCGAGACCGAGTCACCGCTGCCCCACTGCGGCCGCGGTTCGGGGTTGAGCCAGTACGCGTGCCGCGCGCGGGTGACCAGCCCGCGCAGGGTCGCCGTTCCCGGCGCGCGGTAGTTGGTCCGTCCGTCCCCCAGCACGAGCAGCGAGGTCTTGGGCCCGACCGCTTCCGGCCAGCGCTCGGCAAAGACCTCGAAGGCGTGGCCGTAGTCGCTGTGCCCGTCGAACCACACCAGGTCGGCCTCGCGAGACAGCCGCTGCGTGGCCGTGACCAGGTCGGCGCCCGGCGCGAAGAAGCGGGTCACCTCGTCGCAGGTGTCGACGAAAGCGAACGCGCGGACCCGACTGAACTGCTCGCGCAGCGCCGCGGTGAGCATCAGGGTGAAGTGGCTGAACCCGGCCACCGAGCCCGAGACATCGCACAGGACGACCAGCTCCGGCTTGTGCGGGCGATGCGGCCGATGGTGCGTCAGGATCGGGACGCCGCCGGTGGCCAGCGAGGAGCGGACCGTACGCCGGAAGTCCAGCCGGCCGGTCCGGCCGTGCCGGCGTTTCGCGGCCAGCCGCGCCGCGAGCCGGCGGGCGAGAGGCGCGACGGTACGCCGGAGTGCGGCGAGGTCCTGTTGCTGGGCGCGCAGGAAGTCGACCTGGTCGACCAACGGGCGCACCGTCGACCGGGCCACGGCGTCCGGTCCGCGTTCCTCGGCCGCGCGGCGGCGTACCTCTTCCTCGATCGCCGCCCGGAGCGTCGCGAGCCGTTCGCGGATGGTGTTCCGGGCTACCTGCTCGGCGAGCCCGCCCCGGTCGGCGCCGGCCAGCAGGGCATCGAGCAGCTGGGCGACCAGGGTGTCCGGCGAGAGCGCGCGCAGGACGCGATAGCTGAAGAACGACTGCCGGCCCGGCGTGGATTCGGCCCGGCCGAGGGCAGCCACCGCCTCGCGGGCGAAGCGGCGCAGCGCGTCGTCGTCGCCGTCGAGCAGCAACCGGGCCAATTCCGCGCGCAGCGCCTCCGGGTCCGGCACCGGGGGGTCCGGATCGTCGTCGGTGGTGGTTGGCCCGCCGACCCGAGGCCACCACAGGTCGAAGAGCGCGTCGAAGTTGGGCCGGTGGACCGGGCGCTTCACGACAACGGAGGCGAGACCCTCCCGGAGCTGGCGACGGTCCAGCACGTCCACCGTGCCGAGCACGACCGCGGCGTCGATCCCCTCGCTGACGCCGACCGGGATGCCCGCCTCGCGAAGTGCCCGGACGAAGTCCGCGAGGTGGCTCAGCAACCCGGGCCGGGTCATCAGTTCAGCCGCAGCTCGCCGGCGGCGCGGACGTGGTCGCTGGCGTGCTTGAGCACCACCCCGAGCGTCGAGCGCAGCGCTTCCTCGTCGAGGGTGTCCAGGCCGAGGGCGAGCAGGGTGTGCGCCCAGTCGATGGTCTCGGCGATCGACGGCGACTTTTTCAGCTCCAGCGCCCGCAGCGCGCGGACGGTCCGGACGATCTGGTCGGCCAGCGCGCCGCCGATGTCGGGAACCCGGGACAGCACGATCTCGCGCTCCCGCTCGGCGGAGGGGTAGCCCAGGTAGAGGTACAGGCAGCGCCGCTTCAGCGCCTCGGACAGCTCACGGGTCGCGTTGGAGGTGAGGACGACGAGCGGCCGGCGTACGGCGGTGATCGTCCCGAGCTCTGGGATCGTGACCTGGAAGTCACTGAGCACCTCCAGGAGAAGGCCCTCGACCTCGACGTCGGCCTTGTCCGTCTCGTCGATGAGCAGCAGCGTCGGCTCCTGCTGCCGGATCGCCGCCAGCAGCGGCCGGGCCAGCAGGAACTCCTCGCTGAACACGTCGTCGTGCACGCTGTGCCAGTCCGTGTCGTCCGGTCCGGCCTGGATCCGCAGCAACTGCTTCTTGTAGTTCCACTCGTAGAGGGCGCGGGCCTCGTCCAGCCCCTCGTAGCACTGCAGGCGGATCAGGCCGGATCCGGTGGCGGCGGCGATCGCCTTGGCCAGCTCGGTCTTGCCCACACCGGCCGGACCCTCGACGAGCAGCGGCTTGCCGAGCCGGTCGGCCAGGAACACCGTCGTCGCGATGGCCGGGTCGGTGAGATAGCCCACCGCGGCCAGCCGCTTCCCGACGTCGGACACGCTGGCGAACTGCGGTGACTGCTGCGGCACGGTCCCAGTCTGCCCCAGAGACGTCAGCCGAGGCGGCGGCGTAGCTCGGGCCGCAGGTTCTGCTCGGCCCAGTCCAGGAAGGTGCCCTGCTGCTGGCCCCCGATCTGTACGAGGGCGAGGTCGGTGAAGCCGGCCTCGGCGAACGGCGTACAGGCCTGGATGACCGCATCCACGTCGGCACCGCACGGGATCGACTCCGCGACGTCCTCGGGCCGCACGTCCGTCGTGGCACCGGCGAAGGACGCCGGTCCCGGCAACTCGGCGTTGACCTTCCAGCCGCCGCCGAACCAGCGGAACCGCTCGTGCAGCCTGGTCTTCGCCGCGGCGGCATCGCGTTTGCGCGACGCTGGACACCGGCACGGTCCAGAGCACCTTGGCGCAGGGAATGCATGACGGCCGCGACATCTGGAACTGCCACGCGCAGGACGGTCGGCATGCAGCGGCGGGTGACGCGCGTCAATCCTGACGCGCATCGCCCGCCATTGCGGCGCGGATCATCGGGCCGGGGCCCAGACCTTGGCCGGCTCGACGTCGAAGGCTTTGCTGCGGTGGTTGACGTAGCCGACGCCGGACAGCCGCTTCCCGACGTCGGACACGTTGGCGAACTGCGGCGACTGCTGCGGCATGCCTCCAGTCTGCCCCAGCCGGGTCAGCCGAGGCGGCGGCGCCCGCTCGCTGCGGGTGTCCCTCAGCTGTCGCACCACGACCAACTGGTCACTTGAGACGTGATCCTGGCGAACGAGACGACCCCAACTGACCAGTTACCAGAGCCTTCCCCAGCAACTGGTCAGTTGCGACATCAGAGGAGCACCAGGTCGTCCCGGTGTACGACGGCCCGTCGCGAGTCCTCGGGCAGCTCGCTGCTGCGCCGCCCGAGCATGGCGGGCAGCTCATCGCTGTCGTAGCCGGCCAGCCCGCGGGCCACCACCCGGCCCGCGGAGTCGACGAGATCGACCGGGTCGCCACTGCCGAACTCACCGACAACGTGCGTGATCCCGGCGGCCAGCAACGACGTACGCCGGCCCACCACCGCCGCGACAGCGCCGTCGTCCAGCCGCAGCCGTCCGCGGGGGGAGCTGGCGTGCCGGAGCCAGAACAGCCGCATCGCCGGGCGGCGCCCGCCGGCCGGGAAGAACGTCCCGACCGGGCAACCGGCCAGCGCCTCGGGCGCAGCGGTCGCGGCGGCGAGCAGCACCGGTACGCCGGCTCCGACGGCGATGCCGGCCGCTTCCAGCTTGCTGGCCATACCGCCGCTCCCCAGCCGTTCCGCGCCGCTGGCCCGCAGGTCGACCCCGTCGAGGTCGCCCGGACCGCGAACCACGTCGATGAGCCGTGCCCCGGGACGTCGCGGGTCACCGTCGTACAACCCGTCGATGGCCGAGAGCAGGATCAGCCCGTCGGCCACCGCCAGGTGCGCGACCAGCGCGGCCAGCCGGTCGTTGTCCCCGAAGCGGATCTCCTCCGTGGCGACCGCGTCGTTCTCGTTCACGACGGGGACCACGCCGAGAGCCAACAGCCGCTCGATCGCCCGCTGCGCGTTGCGGTAGTGCGAGCGCCGGTGCAGGTCGTCCGCGCTGAGCAGCACCTGCCCGACGGTCAGTTCGTGGACGCCGAACGCTGCGGCGTACTGCTGCACGAGCAGCAACTGCCCGACGGTCGCCGCGGCCTGCTGGGTAGCCAGGTCCCGTGGCCGGCGGCGAAGCCCGAGCGGGGCCAGGCCGGCCGCGATGGCGCCGGAGGAGACGAGCACGACCTGCCGGCCGGACAGCCGGACGGCCGCGATGGCGTCGGCCAGGGCCTGCACCCGCACGGAGTCCAGTCCCCCGGCACGGCTGGTCAGCGACGACGAACCGACCTTGACCACGAGCCTGGCGGCCGATCCGATCACCGCGCGACCGACCGGCTCTTCACCCGGCGCCTCGGCGGCGGGGAGCGCCTCGGCGCTTGTCACTCCTCGGGCTCCCCGTCCGCGGCCCGGCGTCGGGCGCGCTTGGCTTCCAACCGGTCCGAGGCGCGAGGCCGGGTGTTCGTGTCCAGCCGGGGGTCGGTGCCGCGGTGACCAGGTACGACGTCGTGCTCGGACTCCACCACGGTCGGCTGCCAGTCGAAGCTGACGTCGGCGATCGTCACGGGGCAGCCCGGCTCGGCTCCCGCCTTGGCCAGCGCCTGCTCCACGCCGAGCCGGGCCAGCCGGTCGGCGAGATAGCCGACGGCCTCGTCGTTGGTGAAGTCGGTCTGCCGGATCCAGCGCTCCGGGCGGGTGCCGGACACGACGAACGCACCGGGGACCTCCGGATCGGGCTGGACATCGAAGCCGGCGTCGTCCACCGCCGGTGGTTGCAGCACGATCGGCGGCGGCAGGGCGTCGGCGGCCGCCTTGCGGAACCGGTCCACCTCGGCGGCGAGGGCGTAGGTCAGTCCGGGCAGCCCCTCGCGGGTTACCGTGCTGACGGCGAAGACCGGCAGCCCTCGCGCCTCGAGCTCCGGGGTCACCAGCTCGGCCAGTTCTCGGGCTTCCGGGACGTCCACCTTGTTCAGCGCGACCAACCGCGGGCGCTCGGAGAACTCGCCGTACTGGGCCAGCTCGTGCTCGAGCGCGTCGAGGTCGCTCAGCGGATCGCGGCCGGGTTCCAGGGTCGCGCAGTCCACCACGTGCACCAGAACCGCACACCGCTCGACGTGTCGGAGGAACTCCAGGCCCAGTCCCTTCCCCTGGGCCGCGCCCGGGATAAGCCCGGGAACGTCGGCCATTGTGAAGACGGTGTCGCCCGCCCGCACGACGCCGAGGTTGGGTACGAGCGTGGTGAACGGATACTCGGCGATCTTGGGTTTGGCCGCGGACACGACGGAGACCAGGGACGACTTGCCGGCCGAGGGGAACCCGACCAGGCCGACGTCGGCGACGCTCTTCAGCTCCAGGACGAGCTCACCGGACTCGCCGGGTTCGCCGAGCAGGGCGAAGCCGGGTGCCTTGCGCCGGGCCGAGGCCAGCGCCGCATTCCCGAGCCCGCCGCGGCCGCCCTGGGCGGCGATGTACTGCCGGCCGGGCCCGGTGAGATCGGCGAGGACCTCGCCGCCCGGCGTGCTGACGACGGTGCCTTCGGGTACGCCGAGGGTCAGCGACGTCCCGGCCGCGCCGTCACGGTTCGAGCCGAAGCCGGGTCGGCCGCTGCCGGCCCGCTGGTGGGGATGGTGGTGGAAGTCGAGCAGGGTGTGCACGCTCGGGTCGACGACCAGGATCACGTCGCCGCCGTTACCGCCGTTGCCGCCGTCCGGCCCGCCCAGCGGACGGAACTTCTCGCGGTGCACCGACGCGCAGCCGTGCCCTCCGTTGCCCGCCACCACATGCAGCAGGGCACGGTCGACGAACGCGGCCACGGAATCGCCCTCCCTGCAGACGAGCGGTCAGGACCCGAACCGAGACCCCGGGGCTTGCCCCCGGGCGGGGGGTTCCGGGGGGCAGCGCCCCCTGGAGCGGGGGGTCCGGGGGGCGCCAGCCCCCTGGGAGGTGACCTAGCCCCTGGGGAGTGACTCGGTGACGCTGACCATCTTGCGGCCCCGCTTGGCGCCGAAGGTCACCGCACCCGGGGCGGTGGCGAACAGGGTGTCGTCGCTGCCCCGGCCGACGTTGTCGCCGGGGTGGAAGTGGGTGCCGCGCTGCCGGACGATGATCTCGCCGGACTTCACGAGCTGACCGCCGAACCGCTTGACGCCCAGTCGCTGGGAGTTCGAGTCACGGCCGTTGCGCGAGGAAGATGCGCCCTTCTTGTGTGCCATCGCTCAGTCCTGCTTCCCGCTCGATGCCTGCGTCTTCTCGGTGTCCACGGTGCCGGCCTTCACGCTGCTCGACTTAGCCGGCTTGTCCAGCTTCGTGGTCTTGGCCGGCTGGTCGGGGCCGATCGCGGTCACCTTGAGCCGGGTGAGCTCCTGGCGGTGACCCTGGTGCTTGCGGTAGCCGGTCTTGTTCTTGAACTTCAGGATCCGAATCTTTGGGCCCCTGGGGTGGTCGAGCACCTCGCCCGTGACCGGGAACGCCGTTAGCTCGCCGGCCGTGCTGGTCACCGTGTCCCCGTCGACCACGAGCACGGCCGGCAGCGTGACGGTGTCGCCGCGCTGGCCGGTGAGCCGGTTGACCTCGAGCACATCACCGACGGTGACCCGGTACTGCCGGCCACCGGACTTCACCACTGCGTACACGACGCGCTCCCACTCAATTTCGAGGCGGGGCGAGCGGCGCGTGCCGACGCATCCCACCGTGATCCTTGAAGGCTGTCACCTGAAGGCGCGCTTGAACGGCGCGCAGTCCGCCACGATACCCGACCAGTACGGACCAGGACGAATGGCCGGCTCGGCGCATCGAACGATCACGGCCGTGGTGCTCGCAGGCCGGCGACTCAGTCGGTGGCCGCCGGCGGACCCGCGGGCCGGCTGGCCGCTCGGCGGCGGCGCGGCGCTGCCGGCGTCATCACCGTGTCGTCGACCGGCGCAGTGCCGTCGACCGGCGCAGTGCCGCCGACCGGCGCAGTGCCACCGACCGGCGCGGCGCCGTTGCCGGTCGGCTGGGCCGGCTGTGCGGCGGCCGGCTCCGGATCTGCTTCAGCGGCGCTCGGCGTCGGGGCCCCCACCTCGGTCACCACATCGGCCAGGTCGGCCGGGGCCACCGTCGTCGCCGAGCGACTCGCTGCCCGTCGCCGGCGCCGCGGCGCGGGCTCGCCCGCGCCGTCCGACGCGCCCGCAGCGACCGCGGTTGTGTCCTCGGCAACGGCTTCTGCCCCGGACACATCCGGGGAGGGGAGGGCGTCGTCGCTCCTGGGCTTGGACGCGGCCGCCACGTTGTGGGGGCCGGGCGCGTTCGGATCACGAGGCGAAGCACCGCTGGCCGAGCCGTCGCGGCCCGACCCGCCGCCGGTCCGGCCGGTACGTCGGTCGGAGCGATCCCGCCCGCCACCCTCGGTGCCGTCGCGGCCGCTGGTGTCCACCGGCTCGGTGTGCACGATCAGCCCGCGACCGTTACACACCTCGCACGGCTCGGAGAACGCCTCCAGCAGGCCCTGACCTACCCGCTTGCGGGTCATCTGGACCAGCCCGAGCGAGGTCACCTCAGCGACCTGGTGCTTGGTCCGGTCCCGGCCGAGGCATTCGGTGAGCCGGCGCAGAACGAGGTCCCGGTTGTTCTCCAGGACCATGTCGATGAAGTCGATGACGATGATCCCGCCGATGTCGCGCAGCCGGAGCTGGCGGACGATCTCCTCCGCCGCCTCCAGGTTGTTGCGGGTGACGGTCTGCTCCAGGTTGCCGCCGGAGCCGATGAACTTCCCGGTGTTGACGTCGATCACCGTCATCGCCTCGGTGCGGTCGATCACCAGCGACCCACCCGAGGGCAGGTAGACCTTGCGGTCCAGGGCCTTGAGCAACTGCTCGTCGACCCGAAGCTCGGCGAACAGGTCGCCTTTGGCGGTGTGCTTGCGCAGGCGCGGCACCAGGTCCGGTGCCACATGCTCGACGTAGGGCTGCAGGGCCTCCCACGCCTCGTCGCCGGACACGGCCAGGGCCGAGAAGTCCTCGTTGAAGACGTCCCGGACCACGCGGATGGCGAGGTCGGGCTCCTCGTACAGCAGCGTCGGCGCCTTGGCGTCGGAACGCTCGGACTTGTCCTTGATGATTTCCCATTGCGCCTTGAGCCGGTTGACGTCGCGGGTCAGCTCTTCCTCGCTGGCCCCCTCGGCCGCCGTCCGGATGATCACACCCGCGTCCTCGGGGACGATCCGGCGCAGGATCTCCTTGAGCCGTTGCCGCTCGGTGTCGGGCAGCTTGCGGCTGATCCCGGTCATGGATCCGTGCGGGACATAGACCAGGTAGCGCCCGGGCAGGCTGATCTGGCTGGTCAGCCGGGCGCCCTTCTGCCCCATCGGATCTTTGGAGACCTGGACGAGGACCTTGTCACCGGAGCGCAGCGCCTGCTCGATGGAGCGGGACTTGCCGGCCAGGCCGGCGGCGTCCCAGTTGACCTCACCGGCGTACAGGACGGCATTGCGGCCCTTGCCGATGTCGATGAACGCGGCCTCCATGCTGGGCAGCACGTTCTGCACCCGCCCGAGGTAGACGTTGCCGGCGAAGGACATCGAGCTCGCCTTGGTCACGTAGTGCTCGACCAGGATCGAGTCCTCGAGCACCGCGATCTGGGTGCGGTCGCCGCGCTGCCGCACCGCCATCACCCGGTCAACGGCTTCGCGGCGGGCCAGGAACTCAGCCTCGGACAGGATCGGCGCTCGGCGCCTGCCCTGGTCGCGGTCGTCCCGTCGGCGCTGTCGCTTGGCCTCGAGCCGGGTCGACCCTCGCACGCCCTGAACCTCATCGCTCGGACGCTCACGGGCGGCGGCGGCGGCCGGCGCGGCCGCGGCGTCGCCGTCCTCGCCACGCCGCCGGCGCCGGCGCCGGCGCTTGGTGCCCGTGCCCTCGCCGTCGTCCTCGGCGTCCGGGCTCTGCTCGTCATCTCCGCCGGGATCGGTGGCCGGGGTGGCCGGCGTCACCGTCGAGTCCGGACCGGACTCCACGTCTTCGCCCTCCCCGCGGGCCTTACCCCGGCCCCGGCGGCCGCGGCGGCGGCGGCGCGGACCACCGGTCTCGCTGTCGTCGGCGTCACCGGTCGGCTGGACCTCATCGGTCGCCTCGCCGTCGGCGGTGACGTCCTCGGTGGTGGTTTCGGCGGGGCTGTCGGTCTGGGCCGGGCGCCGGCGGCCCCGAGAACGGCTCGGGGCACCCGCTGTGGGGGTACCGGCCTCAGGCGAGGCAGGGGCTTGCTGGCCGGCGGTCGGAGCCGCGTCTTCGGCGGGTGCGCCGTCCGGGGTCGACTTGGTCCGGCGACCGCGGCGTGGCGGGGCTGGTTCGGCGTCGGTCGGCGGCACGAACATGACAGCGGGCGCGGCCATGGCCGGAGCGGGGGCGGCGGTCGGGGCCGCCGGCGCCTCCTGGGCCAGGCTGCTGAAGACGTCGGAGCCGGTCGCCTTGGCCCGACGGGTGCGCTTGACCGGAGCGGTCTGGTCGTCGGTGGGCGCAGCTTCCGCTGCGGGGGCTGCCGCTTTCCGGGCGGCGCCGGTCCTGCTGGCGGACCGGTTCCGGCTCGCCTTCGTGGCCGGCGCGGCGGCCTCGGCGGCGGGATCGACCACCGCGGCGATGTCCGACTGGGTCGCCTCGGTAGCGCTCGGGGTCGCGCTCGTGACCGCCTTCGCGGCCTTGGTGGCCTTGGTGGCCTTGGTGGCCTTGGTCGCTCGTGCGGCCTTCGCCGCGGCCGGCGTGCCGACCGGAGGCGCCGCCTCCGGACTGACGTCGCCTGGCGGAGCGGCGAGCAGGGCGGCTTGTCGGCTCGCTGCGGCGTTCAGGTCCTGCTGGTCCGGACTCGAGGTCCGGGCGGCCTTGCGGACCCGCTTGGCCGGCCCGGCCTCGACGGCCGGTGGGGCGGTCGAAACCTCGGCCGTTGGGCCCTCGTTCGGGATGGCGGTGGATGAGGGAGTCTCAGCCGCAGCCTTGCTGGCGCGCCGTACGCGCGGCGCCCGTGCCGCTGGCGGCGACTCGGGCTCCGGCGGTGAGTCGGGCTCCGCCGCGGTAGTGGCGGCCGCCTTCGTGGCGGCGGTGCTGCGTCGCGTGCGCCGTACGACGGGGGCGTGCGGCGAGGCACCCGGCTGGTCCTCGGCGGTGGTGGCGCTGGGTTCGTTTCCGGTCTGCTCGGAGTCGAGCATGAATCTCCATTCGGCCCCGACGGACGCGCCTTACGTGGCGCGCCCCACCGGGGCACGTTCTGGCGAGTTCGGCGGTGGGCGCAAGGCCCGAATCGCCTACCCGCGAAGTCTCGGGTGGCCCGGGGTGGGGGATACCCACCCCGGCCGTGTCGACGTCGTTCGAGTCGTGGCGCCGCGGGGTACCGGCGTCCTCCCTGGCAGCGAGGGTCGCCGTGCGCCGGCGCCACCGGCTCGTGCGCGGTCCGACCTCGTCACAGCCGTCTGCGGGCGTTCGGCGGAGGCCGAACGTGGGTTCCGCAGCAGGCGACGGTGGGCCGAGCCGCATGTCGTCGGGTCGTCCGGCAGCGACTGCTGCTGTCCGACCGCCTCCAAGTATCGCACAGCGCACTGTTGCGCAGCCGGACGCGAGACCAGCACCGGCCTGATCGACGCCGGGCTCAGCCCCGGTCGTCGGCCAGCGGATCGCTCAACGACCCATCCACCAGCAGCCGGCCCTGGGCGAGCCGGGTGACCTGCGGGGGCAGCGACGGCTCCAGCCCGGCGACGTCCCGCAGCCCGGCGAGTACGTCGTCCGGGCGCACCGCCGGTGTCGTGAGGCGGACGACCAGGTCCACCGTCGTTCCCCCGGCCAGCAGCGTCACGACGGCGGCGCGGGCGTCGATCGTCCGGTTGCCGTTCTTCGTCATCCGCTGCACCGCAACGGCGTCGGCGGCCAGGAACGCGGCGACCGCGCCCGCCACGGCCTCCGGATCCAGGCCCGCCAGCTCGATGCGCCAGTGGCTGGCCTCGATCCGCTCCGCGAACCCGCCGGTCATTGCCGGCACGGCCTCCTCGATGTCCAGCCCCGCGGGCAGGCAGGCGTCCAAGGCCGCCCGGACCGCCTCCGGATCACGGTGCTCGGCCAGCCCGATCTCGAGGTACTCGGCCTCGCTGGCCACGCCGGTCGGTGCCGCCCCGAGGTAGGAGATCTTCGGGTGCGGCGAGAAGCCGGCCGAGTAGCCCATCGGGACCTCGGCGCGGCGCAGCGCCCGCTCGAAGGCACGGGCGAAATCGCGGTGCGAGGTGAAGCGCAGCCGGCCGCGCTTGGCGTAGCGCAGCCGCAGCCGCTGGACGACCGGCGGCGGCGGCGGGCCGTCCGGCTCGCGCTGTCTCGACTGCCGCCGGGGCGTTGCCGGAGCGCTCACCGCGCGGCGGCGACAGGGCTGAGCGGCAGCATCGTCCGTCCGGTCGGGCCGATCTGGGTCGCCGTGCCGAGGTCCGGGCAGACCCCGCAGTCGTAGCAGGGGGTCCAGCGGCAGTCGTCGACCTCGATCTCGCTGAGCGCGTCCTGCCAGTCCTCCCAGAGCCACTCCCGGTCCAAGCCCGCGTCGAGGTGGTCCCAGGCCAGGACTTCGGACTCGGCCCGTTCGCGGGTGGTGTACCAGTCGAGGTCGACGCCGTACGCCGGGAGCACGTCGGTGCACGCCGCCAGCCAGCGGTCGTAGGAGAAGTGCTCGCTCCAGCCGTCGAACCGTCCGCCGGTGCGCCAGACCCGCTCGATCACCGCGCCGACCCGGCGGTCGCCGCGGGACAGCAGGCCTTCGATGATGCCCGGCTTGCCGTCGTGGTACCGCATACCTATCGCCCGCCCGAGGGACCGGTCGGAGTTGATCGCGGCGCGCAGCAGCCGCAACCGGGCGTCGATGATGTCGGCGGTGGCCTGCCCCGCCCACTGGAAGGGCGTGTGCGGCTTGGGCACGAAACCGCCGATCGAGACGGTGCAACGGATGTCGCGATGCCCGGCGGCCGCGCGGCCGGCCCGGATGACCTCCTTGGCCAGCTCGGCGATCTCCAGCACGTCCTCGTCGGTCTCGGTGGGCAGGCCGCACATGAAGTACAACTTCACCTGACGCCAGCCGGCGGCGTACGCGGTGCTGACGGTGCGGATCAGGTCCTCCTTGCTGACCATCTTGTTGATCACCGCCCGCAGCCGTTCGCTGCCGCCCTCGGGGGCGAAGGTCAGGCCGGAGCGGCGGCCGTTGCGGGACAGCTCCTTGGCCAGCGTCACGTTGAACGCGTCCACCCGCGTCGAGGGCAGCGACAGCGAGGTGTTCGTACCCTGGTAGCGGTCGGCGAGGCCCTTGGCGATCTCGCCGATCTCGGAGTGATCGGCGCTGGACAGCGACAGCAGGCCAACTTCCTCGAAGCCGGTCGCGGTCAGGCCGCGTTGCACCATCTCGCCGACCCCGGTGATCGAGCGCTCCCGCACCGGTCGGGTGATCATCCCGGCCTGGCAGAACCGGCAGCCCCGCGTACAGCCGCGGAAGATCTCGACGCTCATCCGCTCGTGCACGCTCTCGGCCAGCGGGACGAGGGGCTGCTTGGGGTAGGGCCAGGCGTCCAGGTCCATCACGGTGCGCTTGCTGACCCGGGCCGGTACGCCGGGGCGGTTCGGCGTCACGTGGGCCAGCGTGCCGTCGGGCCGGTACGCGACGTCGTAGAAGCTCGGGACGTAGACGCCGTCGACACCGGCCAGCCGCTCCAGCAGGCCGAGGCGGCCGCCGGGCCGGCCCTCCCCCTTCCAGGCCGCGACGACGTCGGTCATCTCCAGCACGGCCTGCTCGCCGTCGCCCAGCACCGCCACGTCGACGAAGGTGGCGATCGGCTCCGGGTTGAACGCCGCGTGCCCGCCGGCCACGACGACCGGGTGGTCGAGGGTGCGGTCGGCGGCGTGCAGCGGGATGCCCGCGAGGTCAAGGGCTTCCAGCAGGTTGGTGTAGCCGAGTTCGGTGGCGAAACTGACCCCGAGCAGGTCGAAGGCGGCCACCGGACGGTGCGCGTCGACGGTGAACTGACCGATGCCGTGCTGGCGCATCAAGGCGGCGAGGTCGGGCCAGACGGCATACGTCCGCTCGGCGAGGGCGTCCGGACGCTCGTTGAGCACCTCGTACAGGATCATCACGCCCTGGTTGGGCAGGCCCACCTCGTAGGCGTCGGGGTACATCAGCGCCCAGTGCACGCTGACCGCGTCCCAGTCCTTGACGGTGGCGTTCAACTCGCCCCCGACGTACTGGATCGGCTTGGCCACCCGTGGCAGCAGGGTCTCCAGCCGGGGGAACAGGGAATCCGGGGCAGCATCCATCGCCGGTCCAGGGTAGTGCCTGTTACCGGAGCAGCAGTTTCTCCAGCCGTCCGGCGGCGACCCGCAGCCCGAGCAGGCCCATAACCGCGAGATAGACGACGTGGACGACCAGCGAGGCGTCGACCAGGCCGATGGTGAGGCCGCGGACCAGCTCGACGGCGTGGTACAGCGGCGTGCAGGCCACCACCCACTGCAGCGGCTCGGGGTACGTCGACAGCGGGTAGAACGTCGTCGCGAACAGGAACATCGGCATCACGGCCAGGTTGACGAAACTGAAGTCCTGCCAACCACGCATGTAGGTGGTGGCCGCCATCCCGACCGCGGCGAAGGCGAAGCCGATCAGCAGGCAGGCGGGCAGGGCGAGCAGCGCCCAGGGCGAGGCGACGAGACCGAGGGCCAGCATCACCAGGAGGAAGGCCGCGGAGTAGAACATGCCCCGCAGCAACGCCCAGGTGATCTCCCCCGCCGCCGTGTCGGCTGCCGACATCGGCGTCGACAGGATCGCGTCGTAGGTCTTGGCGTACTTCAACTTGAAGAAGATGTTGAACGTCGAGTCGTAGACCGCACCGTTCATCGCCGAGGAGGCGAGTAGGCCGGGCGCCACGAAGACGGTGTAGTCCAGCAGCTGGCCGTCCACGGTGACGGTGCCGACGAGCGCGCCGATGCCGATCCCGATCGAGAGCAGGTAGAACAGCGGCTCGAAGAAGCCGGAGACGATGATCAGCCAGGTGTGCCGGGTTATCAGCCACGTGCGCTCGACCAGGTACCCGGCCCGCCGGGGGCTGATCGGCGGGAGCGCGATGACGCGGGCCAGCAGGCCGGCTGACCCGTCGCGGGTGGGCCTGGACGGCTCTCGGGTCGCAGCGGTCATACCGCCGCCTCCGCGGAGGGAAGTGCGTCGGCGGTCATCCGGTCTTCTCCAGCCGCCGCCGGAACGTCTCGTACGCCGCCGCGACCCCGACCACTGTGCACACGGTGAGGTAGCCGACGTGGGCGACGGACACACCGAGTTCCGCCGTACCGAGGACCAGGCCACGACACAACTCGACGCCGTGCCACAGCGGCGTCACGTAGGCCACCCACTCGATCGCGTCTGGGAGCTGGCTGACCGGGAAGAACGTGCCCGAGAACAAGAACAGCGGGACGATGACGAATCGTTCGAGGGCGGCGAAGCCGGCGTCGTTCTCGTTCCCGGCCGAGAAGGCGAAGATCGGGGCGGCGAACGCCATCCCGGTCAGGAGCGCGGCCGGCACCGCGGCCAAGGCGAGCCAGGACGGCGCCGCGCCGAACAGCGCGATGACAAGAAGGTAGATCGAGGCCACGCTGAGCACCCGCAGGGCGACGAAGAGCAGGTGGCCGAGCAGGATGTCGGCCACTCCGAGCGGGGTGGCCAGCATCGCGTGGTAGGTCCGGATCCACTTGATCCCGCCCATCACCGGGTAGGTGGACTCGAACTCCGCAGTCTGCATCGCGGTGGCCGCCATCAGCCCCGGCGCCAGGAACAGCAGGTACTCACCGCCCAGGCGCCCGGCGTCGTCGACCAGGGCCCCGAGCCCGACGCCCATGGCGGTGAGGAACAGCACGGGGGTGAGCACCCCTGACACGACGGTGCCACGCCAGACGGTGCGGTACTGGACGAGCCAGTACTCCAGAGCGGCGGCGGTCCGGCGGACGGACCCCGGTGCGGGGCGCTGCTGCACGGGCCGGTCCGTCGTGGTGGTCATCAGTCGACCAACGTCCGGCCGGTGAGGCGCAGGAAGACGTCCTCCAGTGTGCTGCGCCGGACCAGCGTGCCCGCCGGGCGGACGCCGCGCGCATGCACCTCCTCCGTCGTCCGGTCCCCGTTGTCGGTGTAGAGCAGCAGCCGGTCGGGCAGGACCTCGATCCGCTCGACCAGGCCGGCCAGCTTCTCGCCGTACACGGAGATGTCCTCGTCGGCCCGAAAGCGCAGCTCCAGCACCTCCCGGGTGCTGTAGCGGGCGATCAGCTCGCGCGGGCTGCCCTCGGCGACGAACCTGCCCTTGTCCATCACGACGAGCCGGTCGCACAGCTGCTCGGCCTCGTCCATGTAGTGCGTGGTCAGGACCAGCGTGACCCCACGTTGCTTGAGACGGAACAACCGGTCCCACAGGGTGTGCCGGGCCTGCGGGTCCAGCCCGGTCGTGGGCTCGTCGAGGAGCAGGATCTCCGGGTCGTTGATCAGCGAGCGGGCGATCGTGAGCCGGCGTTTCATGCCGCCGGACAGCGGCTCGACCTTGTCCTTGGCCCGGTCGGTGAGCTGCACGAAGTCGAGCAGCTCGTCGGCTCGCTCCCGCACCAGCGCGCGGCTGAGCCCGAAGTAGCGGCCGTAGATGAGCAGGTTCTCCCGAACGGTCAACTCCAGGTCCAGGGTGTCCTGCTGCGGCACGACGCCCAATCGCGCGCGGATGGCCGGTCCGTCGGCGGCCGGGTCCATCCCCAGGATGCGCAGCGTCCCCGCACTCGGCGGGGAGACGCAGCCGATCATCCGCATCGTCGAGGACTTGCCGGCGCCGTTCGGGCCCAGGAACCCGAAGGCCTCCCCGCGCGGGACGTCGACGTCGATGCCGTCGACCGCGGTGAACTCGCCGAAGCGCTTGGTCAACCCACGGGCGTGGATCAAGGATGCCAGGGGTTCTGGTGGTGCCACATCGGGGACGCTAGCCAGCGGCACCGACAACTGTCGCGCGGATTCGCTCTGGGGGCGTTCCTGTCACAGCGAGGGGAAGAACAATCCGATCTCGCGCAGCGCCGACTCCGGGGAGTCCGAGCCGTGGACGATGTTGTTCTGCACGGCGAGCGCGAAGTCGCCGCGGACGCTCCCGGTGGCCGCCGCCACCGGGTCGGTCGCCCCGGCCAGCTGCCGGAACGCCGTGATCGCCCGCGGACCCTCGGCGACCAGCGCGACCAGCGGCCCTGAGGTGATGAAGTCGACCAGGTCACCGAAGAACGGTTTGCCCTCGTGCTCGGCGTAGTGCCGCTGCGCGATGTCCCGGTCCAGCGTGCGCAGTTCGAGCGCAGCCAGGGTGAGCCCCTTGCGCTCGATGCGGGACAAGACCTCGCCCACCAGCCCGCGGGCGACGCCGTCGGGCTTGACCAGGACCAAGGTGCGTTCGGACACAGCGGACTCGCTTTCGGGTACGGCGTCGGAGTCGGGCCGGTCGAGCCTAGTCACCGCCCGCCCGGGCGAGCAGGTCGCGTCGCAGGCGGTAGGCGGCGATCCAGATCCCGCCGAAGAGCACCCCGAGCAGGAACATCGCCGGGACGATGAAGCCGGTGGCCAGGAACGCGAGCTGAGCGACCGAACCGGCCGCGAAGCCCCACGAACGACGCCGGAGGCCGGCCAACACGACCAGCACGGCGGCCAGACCCAGGGTGGCGGTGAGGTTCAGACCGGTGAGCCCGCCGTCCTGGGCGACGGTCCGCGGCACCAGGAGCAGGGTGAGCGCCTCGAGCACCAGCGTGGCGGCGTACACCCCGCCCATGGCCTTGGCCACCCGCGCGCGATCGGCCGCCGGGTCGCTCACTGCGGCGGCCTGCCCAACCGGTCCGGACGGAGCCCGGCGCGACAGAGAGTGGTCCCGACACGCCGAGAAGCACCGCCGATTCCGGCGTGTCGGGACCAGTTATCGTCGCTAGCGCTCTCGCCGGGACCGGCTTCGGCAGGCCACAGGAGTGACAGCGGGCCTCTCACCCGGTACCGCCGAGCAGGACGCGCGCCTCCCCCGCGGTGACCACCGACCCGGTGACGAGGACGCCCGCGCCGGCCAGGGTGTCGGCGTCCTCCTCGGCAAGCCGGATCGCGGTCTCCAGCGCGTCGTCCAGCCTGGTCTCGACGGTGACGCGCTCGTCGCCGAAGATCGGTACGGCGAGCGCGGCGAGTTCGTCGGCCGGCAGGCTGCGGGCCAGCGAGTTCTGGGTGACCACGAGCTGGTCGGCGAGCGGTTCGAGCAGGGCGATCATCGGGGTGATGTCCTTGTCGGCCATGCAGCCGAGCACGACGACGAGCCGCCGGAAGTCGAAGGCGTCCTCCACGGCGGTGACCGTCGCCGCCATCCCGGCCGGGTTGTGCGCGGCGTCGATGAGCACCGTCGGCGCGCCACGCACGGTCTCCAGCCGGCCGGGGGACCGCACGGCGGCGAAAGCTGCGCGCACCGTGTCGATCTCGATCCGGCCATGGGCGCCCGCGCCGAAGAACGCCTCGACCGCCGCCAGGGCCACGACGGCGTTCTGCGCCTGGTGCACACCGTGCAGCGGCAGGAACACCTCGTCGTACACCCCGCCCAGGCCCTGCAAGCTGAGCATCTGCCCGCCCACCGCGAGCCGGCGGTCCAGGACACCGAACTCCAGGCCCTCGCGGGCAACCGTTGCCTCCTGCTCGACGGCGTGACGCAGCAGCACGTCCATGGCCGGCGGTGGCTGGAGCGCGAGAACCGCGGTGGCGTTCGGCTTGACGATGCCGGCCTTCTCCGCGGCGATGGTCGCGACGTCGGGTCCGAGGTAGTTCGTGTGGTCCAGCGCGATCGGCGTGATGACCGCGACCTGGGCGTCGACGACGTTCGTGCTGTCCCACGCTCCGCCCATGCCCACTTCCACGACGGCCACGTCCACCGGCGCCTCGGCGAAGGCCGCGTACCCCATGGCGGTCAGCACCTCGAAGAAGGACAGCGCGATCGGCTGTCGCTCATCGACGAGCGTCAGGTACGGCGCGACGTCGTCGTACACCTCGGCGAAGCGGGCCGGCTCGATCGACCGCCCGTCGATGCTGATCCGCTCTGTGATCGAGGCCAGGTGCGGGCTGGTGAAGCGCCCGGTGCGCAACCCGAAGCCGCGCAGCAGCTCGTCGACCATCCGCGCCGTAGACGTCTTGCCGTTCGTGCCGGTGAGCTGGATGACGGGGTAGCTGTTCTGCGGGTCGCCGAGCACGTCCATCAGCGCGGTGATCCGGGTGAGCGCCGGCTCCAGGCGGGTCTCCGGCCAGCGCGGACGCAGGGCGGCCTCGACCCTGGCCACCTCGGGGTCACGCGCTCCGGAGGTCATGGCGCGATGCTACGGAGACCAGGCAGACGCGTGGTCCAGCGCCGGTACGCCGACGACGATCCCGCCTGCGGAGGGACCCGGCTCAGGCCGACTTCTCGCGGCGTTCCCGCTTGGGGATCTCGCGCGGCACGATGGTCGGGTTGACATGGTCGAGGACTACTTCGCCGGTGATCACGACGCGGGCCACATCCTCGCGGCTCGGCACCTCGTACATCACCGAGAGCAGGACTTCTTCCATGATCGCGCGCAGGCCACGGGCGCCGGTCCCCCGCAGGATCGCTTGGTCGGCAATGGCCTCCAGCGCGTCGCCGGTGAACTCCAGCTCGACATTGTCCAACTCGAACAAGCGCTGGTACTGCCGGACGAGGGCGTTGCGCGGCTCGGTGAGGATCGCGATCAACGCCGTACGGTCGAGCTTGCTGACGTTCGTCACGACCGGCACCCGGCCGACGAACTCGGGGATCATGCCGAACTTCAACAGGTCCTCGGGCAGGACGTCGGCGAACACGTCGGTCGCGTCGACCTCGGCCTTGCCCCGGATCTCCGCGCCGAAGCCGATGCCCCGCTTGCCGATTCGGGATTCGACGATCCGCTCCAGGCCGGCGAAGGCGCCGCCGACGATGAACAACACGTTGGTCGTGTCGATCTGGATGAACTCCTGGTGCGGGTGCTTGCGGCCACCCTGCGGCGGCACCGAGGCGGTGGTCCCTTCCAGGATCTTGAGCAACGCCTGCTGAACGCCCTCACCGGAGACGTCCCGCGTGATGGACGGGTTCTCGCTCTTACGGGCGATCTTGTCGACCTCGTCGATGTAGATGATCCCGGTCTCGGCCCGCTTGACGTCGTAGTCCGCAGCTTGGATCAGCTTGAGCAGGATGTTCTCGACGTCCTCACCGACGTAGCCGGCCTCGGTCAGCGCCGTGGCGTCGGCGATGGCGAACGGCACGTTGAGCAGCTTGGCCAGGGTCTGCGCGAGGTGGGTCTTGCCGCAACCGGTCGGCCCGATCAGCAGGATGTTGGACTTGGCCAGCTCCACATGGTCAGCGGCGGAGCTACGCGGCCCGTCAGTGCCGGCCTGGACCCGCTTGTAGTGGTTGTAGACCGCGACGGCCAGGGTCTTCTTGGCCGTCTCCTGGCCGACGACGTACTGCTCGAGGAAGTCGAAGATCTCCGTCGGTTTGGGCAGCTCGTCGAACTTCAGGTCCGAGGAGTCCGACAGCTCCTCCTCGATGATCTCGTTGCACAGGTCGATGCACTCGTCGCAGATGTAGACACCTGGACCCGCGATCAGCCTCTTGACCTGCTTCTGCGACTTGCCGCAGAAGGAGCACTTCAGCAGGTCACCGCCATCGCCGATGCGTGCCACCTACGACCTTCTCTCCTGCGCTCCTGGCCGCCGGGCCGGGAGAGGGCTTGGGGCGTCCCGCCGATGCCAGCGGGGACGCCTGCCGACGTTACCGGCTTCCCGGCCGGATGCACCCGCATTGCCCGGGTGCGCCGCGCGGCGGGGCAGGAGGTCCACCGGTCAGGCCGGCAGGGCGTTGAGCTTCCGGCTCTCAGAGGACTCAAGCCGGAAGTGCATTCAGCTTCCGGCTTTCAATGACGTCATCGACCAGGCCGTAGGCCTTGGCCTCCTCGGCCCCGAAGATCTTGTCCCGCTCGATGTCGAGGCGGATCTGCTCCTCGGACTGCCCGGTGTGCCGGGACAAAATCTTCTCCATCTGCTTACGCACCCGCTGGATCTCCTCGGCCTGGATCTCCAGGTCCGACAGCGAACCGTGGCCCTCACCCGAGGGCTGGTGGATCAGGATCCGGGAGTACGGCAGGGCCATCCGCTTGCCCGGCGTGCCGGCGGCGAGCAGCACCGCGGCGGCCGAGGCGGCCTGACCCATGCAGAAGGTCTGGATGTCGGGCCGGACGAACATCATGGTGTCGTAGATGGCCGTCAGCGCGGTGAACGAGCCACCGGGTGAGTTGATGTACAGCAGGATGTCCCGATCGGGGTCGGCGGACTCCAGGCAGATCAGCTGCGCGATGACGTCGTTGGCCGAGGCGTCGTCGACCTGGACGCCGAGGAAGATGATGCGCTCCTCGAACAGCTTGTTGTAGGGGTTGGACTCCTTCATGCCGTAGCTGGTGCGCTCGACGAAGGTCGGCAGCACGTATCGGCTGCTCGGGGTGTACAGGTCGCTCACGACAGGTCCTTTGGGTGTCGACATGGTCAGCTGGTCTTCGCGGCGGGGTTGTCGTCGCTCTCGGGCACCTGCGTGGCCCGGGCCACGACGTGGTCGACGAAGCCGTACTCCAAGGCCTCGGCGGCGGTGAACCAGCGGTCTCGATCGGAGTCCTTGGTGATCTGCTCGACGGTCTGGCCGGTCTGCTCGGCGATGAGCTGCGCCATCTCCAGCTTGCTGGACCGGAAGAGTTCGGCCTGGATCGCGATGTCGGAGGCCGTGCCGCCGATCCCGGCCGAGCCCTGATGCATCAGGATCCGCGCGTGCGGCAGGGCGTAACGCTTGCCCTTGGTCCCCGCCGAGAGCAGAAACTGCCCCATCGAGGCGGCCAGCCCCATCGCGTAGGTCGCGACATCGCACTCGATGAACTGCATGGTGTCGTAGATGGCCATCCCCGCGGTCACCGAGCCGCCGGGTGAGTTGATGTAGAGGTTGATGTCGCGGGTCGGGTCCTCGGCGGCCAGCAGCAGCATCTGGGCGCACAGCTGGTTGGCGATCTCGTCGGCCACCTGCGAGCCGAGGAACACGATCCGCTCGCGCAGCAGGCGCTCGTAGACCGAGTCACCGAGGTTCATCCCGCTCGCCGCGGAACGCATGGCGGGCAGGCTGCGCGCTATCTCCAGGCTGTGCTTCATCGGCGGTAGGGCCGAACCGGTTGCGGGGGTCGAAGAGGTCACCACAGGCCTGCCTTCATGCGATCGACGCTGCCCGGCGAGCGGCAGCGGGGACGTGGAACGTGCCGCCGACAGTAACCGCCGGTACCGACGCCACAGTCCCGCAAACTGCCCTGTTCGCTGTCAGCGCAGGTGCCGACCGAGCGCTGCAGGAACGCTCAGCGGCCGTTGTCGGTGGGGATCGCGGTGGCCTCGTCGACGTCGGGATCGACAGCGGGACCGGCGTCGTCGTCGGGGACAGCCTCCGTGGGCCGCCCGCTCTCGCCGGAGGTACGCCGCAGCAGGGACAGGTCGACCGGCTGCCCGCTGCGGTCGGTCACGGTCGCCGCCTCGAGCAGCAGGGCCAGCACCTTGTTCCGCCGTACGTCGGTCATCACCGAAGGCAGCTGCCCGCCGTCGGTGAGCTGCTGCGCGTACTGCTCTGGGGGCATCCGGTAGCGGCGGGCCTGCAGGATGATGTGCTGGGTCAGGTCTTGCTCGTTGACGCCGATCTCCTCGAGGTCGGCGTACCCGTCGAGGATCAGCTGGGTGGCGACCGCCTTCTCCGCATTGGTCCGCAGCTCCGCGAAGAACTCCTCCTCGGACTTGCCCTCCTCGGCGAGGTACTCCTCCATGGTCCCCCCGGACTCGGACAGCTGGTGCTCCATGGCGTGCCGACGCCAGTCGACCTCACCGGTCACGACGCTCTCCGGCAGCGGGACGTCGACCGCCGCGACCAGCGACTCGAGCAGCTCGTCCCGGGCCTGCGTGCCCTGCTGGACGAGCTTGACCTGACGCAACCGCTCGCGCGCGTCCACGCGCAGCTCGTCCAGGCTGTCGAACTCGCTGACCGTCTGGGCGAACTCGTCGTCCAGCTCGTCGAGCTGCTTGACCTTCACCGTCCGGACGGACACCGCCACATCAGCGGTCTGCCCGCCGTACTCACCGGCCGACAGCTGGGTCTGGAACGTCGCCGACTCCCCCGCCGCCAGACCGGTGATGGCCTCGTCCAGGCCGTCGATCAGCTGCCCGCTGCCCACCTCGTGGGTGAGCCCGGCGGCCGTGCCGTCCTCGACCGGGGCGCCGGCCACCGTCGCGGCGAGGTCGAGGGTGACCGTGTCACCGGTCTCGGCCGGCCGGTCGGCGGTCACGAGCGAGGCGAAGCGTTCGCGCAGCGTCTCGATCTGCTCGTCCACGTCCTCGTCGCTGACCGTCAGGTCGTCGACGGTCACCGCCAGCCCCGACTTGTCGGGCAGCTCCAGCTCCGGGCGGACGTCGACCTCGGCGGTGAAGGCGACCAGGTCGCCGTCGTCGATCTTGGTGACCTCGATCTCGGGCCGGCCCAGCACCCGGACCTCGTTGTCCCGGATCGCCTCGTCGTACGCCAGGGGCACCGCGTGGTTCACTACCTCTTCGAGGATCACCGGCCGGCCGATCCGCTGCTCCAACACCCGGCCGGGCACCTTTCCGGGCCGAAATCCGGGGACCCGAATCTGCGCGCCGATCTTCTTGTAGGCCGCGTCGAAGCTGGCTTTGAGCTCATCGAAGGGCAGCTCCACGGCGAGCCGCACCCGGGTAGGGCTCAGGGTCTCCACGGAGCTCTTCACGGCAACTCTCCTCAGGCGATTGGGGGTAGCGCGGGCGGCCGGACGGCGTGCGCCGGCGCGCCACGCAGCCGCCGAGTCTAGGCGACCGGGCCAGGCCTGGTCCCCGCCCTCGACGCCGGGTGCACACTGGCGGCATGCGATGGGTGCTCGGACTGCTGGCCTTGCTCATACTGCTGGTGGTGGTCGGCATCGTGCTCAAGGCGATCAAGTGGCTGGTGATCATCGCCCTCGTGGTGGTGGTGGTCGGCGTGGCCCGCAGCGCGATCGCGCGGAAGGACCGCAAAGCGCTCTGACGCGTCGTAGACACCGGGTCGGGGTGGCGGGATTTGAACCCACGGCCCCCCGCTCCCAAAGCGGGTGCGCTACCAAGCTGCGCCACACCCCGTGGCAGCTCGGAAGTCTACTGGCCGCAGCGGATACCCTGGTCCGGCTGCCGCGGCGGCAGCACCGCGGGTGTAGCTCAATGGTAGAGCCCCAGTCTTCCAAACTGGCTACGCGAGTTCGATTCTCGTCACCCGCTCCGAGCCGTACGGTCAGACCCGCTCGACCTCGACGCGCCCGTGCGCTTCTGACGACGGGGTCGACGCGGCCGGGACGGCACGGCCGGCCCGGCCGGCCCGCTTGGCTTCATACATCGCCAGGTCGGCGCTGTGCAGCAGGCCGACCACGTCGCCCGCGCGGCCATCAGCCACGCCGACGCTGACCGAGGCCCTGCCGTGCAGCGCCGACGCGACCGACGAGGCGATCTCGTCTCCGACGGCGCCGAAGTCCGGTCCCGGGCGGCGAAGTGACACGAACACGAACTCGTCGCCGCCCAATCGGGCCACGAAGTCCCGGGGGCCGGCCCGGCTCATCAGCGAGGCCGCGATCACCCGCAGGATCTCGTCACCGGCCTCGTGCCCCCGCCAGTCGTTGGCCAACTTGAGATCGTCGACGTCGATCACTGCGACCCCGACCGCGTCCTCGGGCCCGCCGGCCAGCTCCTCGACGTAGCGGTGGAAGGCGTGCCGGTTGCCTACGCCGGTGAGGGCGTCGGTGTACGCGAGCTGCTGGATCCGTTCGCGCTCTCGGCGCAGCCGCTCCAGGAGCTGCACGGAGCGAGCCAGGTCGAGCGTCCGTTCGCGCTGGTCGGCGAGCACCAGCGCGAGATAGTCGCCGTAGGCCATGATCTCCCCGTCCGAGGCCACCTGGACGACCAGCTGCGCTCGGCAGTGCAAGGCGGCGGCCGTGAGCGCCGGCGGAGCGTCGGTGGGCAGCGCGCTGCACGCCTGCCGCGCGGCGTCCAGCGCCTCGGGCAGCCGGTGAGCACGGGCCAGGGCCCGCGCCTCGTAGAGGCGGGCGAAGGACTCGTCGCTGCGCTGACCGCGCCCGACCAGCCTCGCGCTGCAGTCCCTAATCCGCTGGGCAGCGTGCAGCGGATCGCCGACGTGGACCGACAAGCAGGCGGCCAGCAGGCTGCCCTTGGCGCGGTAGGCGTCGGTCTCCTCCAGCGCGGGCTGCCCCTCGGCCAACAGGGCGTGGCGCAAGGCGGCGGCCTCCTGCTCGGCCGCCTCGGCGACCCGATCCACCCGGCGCAGCTCCATCGCCCAGCAGGCGTGCAGTTCGGCCAGGTTGAGCTGCATGGTCACAGCCGAGACCCGAAGCAGCTGCGGGTTCACCGCGATGACGTCAACGGCGGCCTCGAAGTGCGGTTGAGCGAACTCGTACAGCCGCAGGATCAGGTAGCAGCGGCCGATCCCGGCGTACGCCGTCACGGCGGCCAGCGGCTCACCGTCCGGCCCGGGCAGGTCGGCCTCGGCGGCGGCCAGGTCCTGCAGCATGGCGTCACCGGGCGAGAGGTCCGAAGTCGGCTCGGCGGCGATCTTCTGCAAGAGGGCCAGCAGCTGCCCGATACACAGCCAGGCAGCGTTCCCGGCCGACCGCGCCGCCTGCGTGAGGTCCTCGGCCACGATCGCGGCGGCCCGATGATCACCGAGACAGTGGTAGGCGATACCGCGGACGTAGAGCAGTGCCGGCCGGATGTCCTCGCCGGCGGACGCGCCCTCGTCCGCGATCCGCTCCAAGGCGGCCTCGACACCGGCGAGCGCCCTTTCGGTGGCCCCGCTCTGCGCCTGGCGCAGCAGCTCGATCACCTCAGGTCGCCGGTCGTGCACCAGCCCCCCTCGTAGCATTCGTGTTCAATCGATACTACGGCGCAGAATGGGTCTCAACGACCTAGCGTGAGACTGATGCGCGCGAATCTCCCTCGCCGCGAGTGCGCTCGTCGGGTACACACGACGGCTGTGAGCACCGACCTGGAGATGCGCCCGGCGACCGCACCAGAATTCGACGCCTTCTACGACTCGATGAGCGACACGTTCTTCGAGGGCGTGTTCGAGGTCGACGTCGAGTCTGAGCGGGAGCGATTCGAGCCCGAACGCAGCCTGACCGCATGGGACGCCGGTTCCATCGTGGCCACCGGGGGAATCTTCAGCCGCCAGCTCACTGTGCCCGGCGGGATCGTGCCGATGGCCGGCGTCACGTACATCACGGTCGCTCCGACGCACCGCAGGCAGGGCCTGCTCACCCGGATGCTGCTGCGCCAGTTCACCGACCTGCACGACGGCGGCGCGGAGGCCGTCGCCGGCCTGTGGGCCTCCGAGGGCGGGATCTACGGCCGGTTCGGCTACGGGAGCGCCGCACCCCGTGCCCTGTTCACCGGATCCAAGCCCGCGTTCCGGCCGGGGACCGACCTGGGCACCGGCCGGGTACGCCGGGTCTCGAAGGATGCCCTGCGCCCGCACGCCGAGGCGGTGTACGAGGTGCTCCGGCCGAGGACAGTGGGGCATCTCGACCGGTCGCCGGCCTGGTGGGATCGGCGGCTCATGGATCCCGAGCACTGGCGGGACGGTGCAACACCGAACCGCTACGTGGTGCACGAGGAGGCCGACGGCTCGATCACCGGTTTCGCCGTGTTCCGGGTCAAGGCCGACTGGTCCGGCGCGGAGTCGAACTCCCAGGTCATCGTCATGGATCTCAGCGGTACGACTCCGCAGGCCACAGCCCGGCTGTGGCGCTTCGTGCTCGACCTCGATCTGGTCAGCGGCTTCCGCCGACGGCTCGCGTCACCCGAGGAGCCGGTGCGCTACCTGGTCGCGGACCCTCGCACGGTCAAGCTGGAGATCGTCGACTCGCTGTGGATCCGGATCGTGGACCTGGACCGGGCGCTGGCCGCGCGGCGCTACCAGGTCGAACTCGACGTCGTCCTGGAGGTCACCGACGCCCACTGCGCGTGGAACGTGGGGCGCTGGCGATTGACCGGTGGCCGCGACGGCGCCGACGTACGCCGGACCAGCGGTCACGCCGACCTGTCGCTGTCGACCACCGAACTGGGGGCGGCGTACCTCGGGGGTACGACGTTGCAGGCGTTGTCCGCAGCGGGACAGGTCGTCGAGCACACGGCCGGCGCCCTGCGGCAGGCCTCCCTGGCCTTCGGCTGGGACAGCGCCCCGTGGTGTCCCGAGGTCTTCTGAGCAGGCGGCGGCATCGACAGCGGTGACATCTGGCACGCTTCGCCGGTGACCGAGACGCCGGGCCAGGACAGCCCGCTGGGCTTCACTGCCCAGGCGATGCTCTGCGACTCCGCGGCCGCCGTCGAGGGCAAGCTGTTCATCCAAGGCGGCGGATGGAACGCAATCGCGGCCGGGGCGATGCCCTTCACCGCGCCGCGGATCGGCATGGCCCTGCTGATCGGCGTCCCGTACGGCGACACGCTGCACCGCCACCAACTCACCGTCGGTCTGCAGGACGAGGACGGTTCGCAGCTGCCGCTGGGCCCGCCCGTCGACGGCGGGCGGGCCAGCCACCTGCAGCTCGCCTTCGAGGTGGGCCGTCCCGCCCAGCTGCCACCCGGGGACACCCAGCTGCTGCCGTTCGCCCTCAACATCGACGGCTATCAGTTCTCCGGTCCGGGCGGCTACGTCTTCGTCATCGCCGTGGACGGCCAGGAACTCACCCGGCTGCGCTTTCGGGTGCACCTGCGGGCCGGCTGAGACTTCCCGCCGCCCACGGGGGCTGGCAGGTCGGGCACCAGTAGAGGTTGCGTTTGACCAGCTCCTGAGTGCGGATCGGCGTAGCGCAGACCAGGCAGGGCTCCCCGGTGCGGCGGTAGACGTAGAACGGGCCGCGCCGGCGGTCACCGGGTCGGGTGGTGACGATCCGACCTCGCCGTACGCCGTCGCGCATCAGCTCCACCAGGTCCGCCCACATCCGCGCCCACAGATCCGGCGGCACCGTCGTACCGGGGCGGTGCGGATCCAGGCCGTGGCGGAACAACAACTCGGCCCGGTAGACGTTGCCTACGCCGGCGAGCACCTCCTGGTTCATGAGCAGGGCGCCAATCGCAGTCGGGCTGCGTCCGATCCGGCGGTACGCCGCCGCCACATCGGCGTTGCGCCGCAACGGATCCGGGCCGAGCCGGGCTTTCATCGCCAACACCTCAGGCGGGGTCAGCACCTCGCAGGCGGTCGCGCCGCGCAGGTCCCACCACACGTCCTCGGTCCACAGCCGCAGCCGCACGGCGCCCCTTGGCTCCGGCATCGGCTGCTCACCGGTGCGCCACTCGCCGTACAGGCCGAGGTGGACGTGCAGCCACACTCGCCCTTCGTAGCGGTGGAACAGGTGCTTGCCGACCGCCTCCGCCTGGCGCAGGAGGCGCCCATCGAGCAGTCCGGCGCCCGCAGCGAACCGGCTTTGCGGGCTGTCTGCGTGCACCACGTGCCCACGCAACGTGCGGTTGTGCGCCCGCGCGAGACGGTAGATCGTGTGACCCTCGGGCACGATGCTCCGATCCGGTGGGAGGCAGCGGTTGGACGAGC
>Ga0183260_10000472_pt1 | contig 34046 bp, 35 predicted proteins | sample AntDrymUQ4972206_2_FD_129768 | JGI IMG/M metagenome (GOLD analysis project Ga0183260, IMG submission 129768) | Polar desert sand microbial communities from Dry Valleys, Antarctica - metaG UQ497 (22.06) (version 2) (version 2) | ecosystem: Environmental > Terrestrial > Soil > Desert | place...
CGTGAGAACGAGGACCGTCGAGGCGGTGGCAATCAGCGTGCGGCGCCGGGACCGCGCGCGGCGCCAGGCAACCCGCTCGGCCTGTCGGTCGCTGGGGCTCCAAGTCGGACCAGCCGATGCTGGCGTCACTGTCAGCCGAGCTCGGGTACGTCCACCACGTTGGACAGCCAGCGCTGCTCGATCTTCTCGAGGGTGCCGTCCTCGGACAACGAGGTCAGCGCCTGGTTGACGCAGTCGACGAGCTCGTTGTCCTTCTCAAGAAGCAGTCCGAACTGCTCGGTTTCACCGGAGGTGGGCTGGAACTGCCCGACCAGAGTGCCTTCGGGTATCTCGACGGCGGTGATGTAGAAGGCGGTGGGTAAGTCGGTGACGATCGCGTCGACCGAGCCGTTGAGCAGCGCCTGCTTGGCGTCGTTGGTGTTGTCGAAGACGGCCGGCGGTTGTCGTGGCGCGATCTCGCTGGTGATGGCGTCCAGCGACGTGGTGCCGACCTGGGCACCCAACTTCGCGGCAGCGAAGTCCGCCAGGGTGGTCGCGAACGCGAAAGGCGACGTGTCCTTGAGCGTGATCACCGCTTGCGCAGCGGAGTAGTAGCTGTCGGAGAACGTGACCGACTCCGCGCGCTTGGCCGTAATCGAGATCTGGTTGATGTCGAAGTCGAACTTCTTCGGCCCCGGCTGGTAGCTGGCGTTGAACGGCACCGTGATCCATGACACCTCATCGCCGCTGAACCCCATCTCGGACGCCACGGCGTACGCGACAGCGGACTCGAAGCCTTTGCCGTTCGTCGGGTCGAAGTCGACGAACCATGGCGGGAAGGCCGGGTCGTCGGTCGCGATCGTCAGTGTGTCGGCCTCGTACAGCGGCAGCTTGTCCTTGGCGCACTCGTCGGCGGCGGTTGTCGTCGAGTCGGAGGCGGGATCCGAGGTTGGCGCCGAGCTTGGGTCGGTAGTGGCGTCCGTGGCGGAGTCGGTGCTGTCGTCGGTCGGGGAACAGGCCGCGAGAACGGCCAGGAGAAGTGCCGCCACGGCTGTCCGCCGGTTGCGCGATCGCAGGTGCATGCGCCGATCCTAAGCGAGTCCCCGACCGCGCTGCGCTCCCGTGGTTCGATGCCCCATGCGGATTCTCAGGGCGACGCTTGCGGGCATCGTAGTCATTGGGTTGCTGTCGATCCCGACCGCTCCGGCCACTCCCCTCGACGGCACCCGCCGCATCACCCTCGGCGGAGTGACGGTACGCCTGGACCTTGACACCCGACAGGTCATCACGGTCAACGCTTCCCGGGGGTGGCGGGCCCGGGTGAGCCTGTGGCGCAAGAGCGAGGGCCGGTGGGTGCGCCGGCTCATCGCCTTCGACGGCCGTACCGGATACGGCGGCCTGGTCCCGGGCGACCAACGGGTACAAGGCAGCGGCAGCACGCCTCTGGGTACGTTCCCGATCACCGAGTCGTTCGGCAACGCGGCCCGGCCGAAGGCGACGGCGCTGCCCTACCACCGGGTACGTCGCGGCGACTTCTGGGTGCAGGACAACGCATCGCGCCACTACAACACGCTGCGCAACAAGCACCAGGGGGGCTTCCGGTGGTGGCTACCGCCCAGCGACCCCAACTCGTCGGAGCGGCTGCGCGACTATGGTCGCCAGTACGCCTGGTCGATTGTCATCGACTACAACCGGCCGGACCCGGTGCGCCACCGCGGATCGGGGATCTTCTTGCACGTCAACGGCGATGGGCCAACAGCAGGCTGCGTCTCGGCACCGAGGTGGTTCCTCCGTAAGGCGTTGGCGCGCCTTCGGCCGGGACTGCACCCGGTCATCGCAATCGGACGGTGAGGCCCTCCGGTGCGAACCCATAGGGCAGCTCGAGGCGGTGTGCCCCCATCAGCTCGGTGTCGGTAAGCAACTCCCCGGTCGGCCGATCCGCCACGATGACGCCCGCATCGATGAGCACCGCACGCGGGCACAGCTCCAACGCGTACGGCAGGTCGTGGGTGATCATGAGCGTGGTCACGTCCAGCCGGTCGAGGATGTCGGCGAGCTCGCGCCGGCTGGCCGGGTCGAGGTTGCTCGACGGCTCGTCGAGCACCAGCACCTCCGGCCGCATCGCGAGAACAGTCGCCACCGCCACCCGGCGACGTTGACCGAAGGACAGGTGGTGCGGTGGTCGGTCGCGGGAATCGGACATGCCGACCGCATCAAGTGCCTCTTCCACCCGGAGGTCGAGCTCGTCACCGGACAAGCCCAGGTTGTGAGGCCCGAAGGCGACATCCTCCCGTACCGTCGGCATGAAAAGCTGGTCGTCCGGATCTTGGAAGACGATGCCGACGCGGCGCCGGATCTCGGGCAGGGTGTCTTGGTGCACGGGCATCCCCGCGATCGTCACGCTTCCTTGTCCGGACGTCAGGATGCCGTTGAGGTGCAGGGCGAGGGTGGTCTTGCCGGCACCATTCGGGCCTAGCAGAGCGACGCGTTCGCCGCGTCCCAGGCGCAGATCGATGCCGAACAACACCTGTGTCCCGTCGGGGTAGGCGAACGCGAGTTGCCGTACCTCGAGCGATGCGACGCCGGAGTCGGTCACCGGGCAGCGACCCACGCCAGCGCGGAGACAGCCACGCCGATTGCCGGAAGTGTCACCGCGACACTCCATTGCCGAGCGGTCGCCGGAGCCGCACCCGCCAGCGGCAGCCGACCGGAGTATCCCCGGCTGAGCATCGCGAGATGCACCCGCTCGCCGCGCTCGTACGAGCGGATGAACAGCGCCCCGGCGGACTGCGCGAGGACCCGCCAGTGGCGCGGCCCCCGAGCCTGGAAGCCGCGGGACTCCCGAGCGATGCGCATGCGGTCGAGGTCGTGCGCCACGACGTCGGCGTAACGGACCATGAACGCCAGCATCTCGACGATCAGGTGCGGCAACCGCAGTCGCTGGAGGCCCCCGATGACGGCCTGCGGGCTCGTGGTCGCCGCCAACAGGATCGACGTCCAGACTCCGAGTGTGGCCTTTGCGAGGATGTTCCACGCATCGGACAGGCCGCCACGGCTGAGCTCGACGCCGAGGACGACAACGGTCTCCCCGCCGACCAGGAACGGCAGCAGCACGGCGAAGAGCACGAACGGTGCCTCCACCACCGTGTGCCGCACGACGGTACGGATCCGGATGCCACCGGTCCTGGCGGCGCCGCCCAGCAACAGTGCGTAGCACCCGAACGCCCAATACGCCTCCCGCGGGGTCGCCACCACGGCGAGCACCCAGACCAGTGCCGCCAGAATCTTGGTGTGCGCCGGAAGGCGGTGAAGGTACGACGAACCCGGTGTGTAGAGGCGGTGCCCGTGCCCTCCGCTCACGCGCTCGGGCCCGAGGTGGCCCCGGGCCGGGTCTCCTGAGGTTCGCGGCGGCGGATCAGCGACGCCACCCCACCGGCGACGACCAGCGTCACGGCGACGCCGATCACGCCTGCCAGCCCACCAGAGAACCGCTCATCATCGACCCCCGTGGTGGCGTAACCAGCGAGCGGGGAGTCGTCGAGGTCGTGCGGCTGTTCGGATGAGGCGAATTGCTTGTCGATAGCGACCTTGTTGAGACCATCGGGATCGCCGCTGGCGTAGTAGCTCACGACCCCGGCCAGCAGCAACGCCGCCACCAAGAACCCCATCAGCACCCCGATGTCGCGTCGCGATCGGCTGCCCGGGTTCACGGCTGTCCTCCGGATGCGGCGGTGCTCGGAGTTGGGATCCGCAGCTCCAACTGCGCACGTGGAAGCAGGCCTCGGGCACCGTAGACGAGGTCGGGTCGCACCGTGATCACGCTGGCCACCGTCAACCCCGTGATCACTGCCTCACCGATCCCGATGAACAGGTGGACACCAACCATCGCCGCGGCGACGCTGCTGACCGACAGATCGACGGTGCCTCCAACGGAGTAGAACCCCACGAACACCAGCGAGGCCACCGGCACGGACACGAGTGCCGCCACGGCCGCCGCCACGGGCAAGAGGTCGCGCCGGCGTGGCATCGCCCATGCCAGGAGCCGGAAGAACGGGTAACCGAACGCGACCGTGACAAAGGCCATGGTGACGATGTTGACGCCCAGTGCGGTCAACCCACCGTCGGCGAAGAGCAGCGCCTGGACCAAGAGGACGGTGGTGACGGCCAGGGCGCCCGTGAAGGGGCCGACGAGGATGGCCGCCAGCACACCACCGAGCAGGTGGCCGCTCGTCCCTGAGGCGACCGGAAAGTTCAGCATCTGGGCGGCGAAGACGAACGCGGCGACAAGCCCGGCGAGGGGGGCCGTTCGCTCGTTCAGCTCACGCCTGGCACCCCGCAGGCAGAGGCCGACACCCATGACGGCCACGGCGCCGGCAGCGAGCGACGTCGGAGCATCGATGAAGCCATCAGGTACATGCATGACCGTCCTCCCCTTGCCAACCGCCAGCCACTGCGCACACTCTGCGGCTAATTGTTCGCTATTGCAAGCGATTCGCAACTGGGTCGGCAGTGGCTTGGTCGCTGGCGTCGCCTTCGCTCGGCTCGGGCCGTACTCTGGAGCCAGGCGGACGCCGGACCGGGAGTCGTGAATGGAACTGCTCGTAATCGTCTTGGTCGCGATCCTCGTGTTCGCAGCGCTCCGCGCGAGCCGCAACCGTGCGGTGCTGTCGCAACGACGCTCGGAGCTCTCCAGCGCCGAGATGGCCGCGGTGAAGCGGACCGCGGACGAAGACGTCACCGTCTTTGGTGAGGAGCTGCAGGTGCTCGACACCGACCTCGCTGGGCGGGAGCTCGACGAGGGGATGCGTTCGGACTACCAGCGGGCGCTGGACGCGTACGAGTCGGCCAAGGAGTCGGTGGCCGCGATCACCGAGCCCGAGCAGATACGTCATGTCAGCGAAATCCTCTCGGACGGGCGATATGCCACGGCGTGCGTGCGAGCTCGCGTCGCTGGTCAACCACTGCCGGCGCGTCGCGCGCCGTGCTTCTTCAACCCGCAGCACGGCCCGTCGGTCACCGACGTCGCCTGGGCACCACCGGGCGGCGCCGAGCGTGAGGTGCCCGCCTGCGCGCCGGACGGGGAGCGTGTTCGCGTCGGCGCCGAGCCGGACAGTCGCAAGGTGATGGTGGGACCGCAGCGGGTGCCGTACTGGCAGGCCGGGCCGGCGTACGCCCCCTACGCGGCCGGCTACTTCGCAACCTTCGGGCTGATGCCGATGATGTTTCTCGGCACCATGATGGGCGGTGCGTTCGCAGCCGACGGCAGCTACGGCGAGGGCTTCGACTCCGGCTACGACGAAGGCTACGACGCCGGTCAGGACACTGGTGGCGACTACGGCGGCGGTGGGGGCTTCGACGGCGGCGGCATGGGCGGCTTCGACGGCGGCGGCTTCTAGCCGGCAACGAACCTTACCGCCGACCTTCGTGGTCACCAAGAGTCCGTAGTTGCGCGACTTCCGCCCCAGTTGACCCTTCCGTCACCGCTACCGTGCGGAGACCTCCCTCCCAGCAATCCCCGGCTGTCGCAGCACCGAACCGGCTGTGGCGGAGTAGAGCGCGGGCTGGTCACGCCAGCCAGGGAGGAGGAGCAGGTCCCTGATCGTCCTCTCAACCCGATCACACCCCGGTCGACCGTCTCGGCCGCCATCCCGGTCCGACCCCGACGCACCGTCGTCTTACACGGCGGTGTCCTGTATCCCTGCAAGGAAGGAACTCAGATGCGCTCATCTCCGCGATGGCGGCGGTCAACGACGGCGCTGGCAGCCACCGGGGGCGTTCTCGTCTCCGCCGGCCTGCTCGGCCTCGGACCGTCGGGGGCTAACGCCTCGAGCCACCGCGAGGCGCCGATGATCTCGGGCGCCCCGCAGTACGACAACACCGATGTGTACGCGTTCGTCAGCCCCGATCGACGTGGCAAGGTCACCTTGATCGGCAACTGGATCCCGTTTGAGGAGCCCGCCGGAGGACCGAACTTCTATGCGTTCGCCGACGACGCCCGCTACAACTTCAACATCGACAACGACGGCGACGCGAGGGCCGACCTCACGTTCCGTTATACGTTCCAGGATCACTACCGCAACGGCAACACGATCTTGTACAACACCGGTCCGGTCACCTCACTCAGCGACCGCGATCTGAACTTCTACCAGACGTACAAGCTGCAGAAGATCAACCACGACACCGGCAAGGTCAAGCAGCTTGCCAGTGGCTACAAGGTCGCACCGTCGAGAGTCGGCAAGGCGTCGATGCCGAACTACGCCAAGCTCCGCAACCAGGCCATCCGCTGGACTGGTGACGGGGAATGGCCGCGCACCTTCGCCGGTCAGGCCGAGGACCCGTTCTTCCTCGACCTGCGCATTTTCGACCTGTTGTACGGCGGCGACTTCTCCGAGGTCGGCGATGACACACTGGCCGGGTTCAACGTCAACACGCTCGCTCTGCAGATCAGCAAGAAGATGCTGGCCAAGCGTGGGAACGCGGACGCCAACCCCATCGTCGGGGTCTGGTCGACCACGGACCGGCGCGGTGTCGACGGTCAGTACCGTCAGGTCTCACGGCTGGGCAACCCGCTCGTCAACGAGCTGGTCATCGCGGTCAAGGACAGGGACAAGTTCAACGCATCCAAGCCCAGCAACGACGGTCAGTTCCTCGAGTACGTGACCGACCCTGAGCTGGCAGAGCTGATCGAGGCGATCTACGGCATCCCTGCGCCGGCGACGCCGCGTGACGACCTCGTCGCGGTCTTCCTCACTGGCGTCGACGGGCTGAACCAGCCTCCGAACGTCACGCCGAGCGAGCAGATGCGGCTCAACATGTCGATCCCGCCGAGCGACAACCCCAACCGCTTGGGTGTCATCGGTGGCGACAACGCCGGCTACCCGAACGGTCGGCGTCTCGCTGACGACGTCGGCGACATCTCCCTGCAGGTAGTCGAGGGAGAGCTCGCCGGCAACCCGAATGACCTCGGGGACGGGGTCAACCGCAACAACGTGGCGTTCAAGCAGACGTTCCCGTACGTCGCGTTGCCCACGTCGGGTTCCGACCCGACACCGCATGGCGCCTCCCAGGGCAGCGGAGTCGCCGCGATCACCGGAGGCAGCAACGGGTCGAGTGCATCGTCTGGCTCGGGAATCCCGGTTGCGCCGATCTCCGCTCTCGCGCTGGGCCTGCTGGCCCTCGCGGGTGCCGGAGTGGCCGCCATCCGTCGACCCAGGCTGAACTCAGCCTGACCAAAACCGGCCGCCCGTCCGTGCTGTCACAGCGCGGGCGGGCGGCCACCCACCATCCAGCCAGCTACTTATTCCGTCTAAACGAGGGGGCCGCATGCGTCGGGTCCTGCTCGTCTGTGCCCTCGCCGGCATCCTCGTGCTCATTGGGGCAGTCGGGCTGCTGCGCAGCAGCGATCCCCTTGTCCAGCCACTCCGGGCGGACCCGGTGGCGCTGGCCCTCCTGCCCCAGAACGACCTCGCCGCCGCCGTCACCGGTCTCCAAGAGCGCCTGAAGGCGCAACCGGACGACGCCCGCAGCTGGGCCACCCTCGGCCTTGCCTACGTCGAGATGGCGCGCCTGACCGGGGACGCCTCGTACTACCCCAAAGCCGACGACGTGCTGGGCCGCTCCTTCGCCGTCGAGCCCGAGGACAACGACCTGGCACATGCTGGGGAAGCGGCCCTCGCGGCCGCCCGCCACGAGTTCGGCCGGGCACTGCGGCAGTCCCGAGCCGCCTTGGCGATCAACGCCTATCAGCCGCAGGCGCTGGCGATCCGCGTCGACGCGCTCACTGAGCTGGGACGCTATTCCGCCCAACTCGCGGCGCTCGAGCAGGCGGATCGCCGGCAACCCGGCGTGCCCATCTTCGCCCGCTACTCCTACGCCGAGGAGCTTCGCGGCCACACCGAGCGAGCGGTCGACATCCTCCGCAGGGCGCTCGAAGGGGCGACGATACCGGCAGATCGAGCCTTCTTGCTGACGCTTCGTGCCGACCTCGAGCGGCGCTCGGGCGACCTCGCAGCTGCCCACGCCTCCGTGCGGGAAGCCCTGCGCACCGTCCCGGACTTCGTGCCCGCACTGGCGAGTCGGGCACGGCTCGAGGTGGCCGAGGGCAACCTCCCTGCTGCAGTCACGACTTGGCAGCGCGTCACATCGCGTTCACCGCTCCCCGAATACCTGCTCGAGCTCGGTGAGCTGTACGCCGCCACCGGCCAGGACGAGCTCGCGGAGCAACAGTACGCGGTGCTGCGGGCGACAGCTGCGTTGCTCGACGGCAACGGGGTGCGGCTGGACCTCGAGACTGCCGCGTACGAGGCCGACCACGGCTCGGCCGTGGCGGCGCTGGACGCCGCGCGGGCCGAGTGGTCACGTCGGCAGAGTGTGCACGCCGCCGACGCGTTCGCCTGGGCGCTGCATGTCAACGACAAGGACCGGGCCGCGATCCGCATCGCGGCCCAGGCGACTCGGCTCAACACTCCTGTCCCGACCTTCTGGATCCATCGCGGCCTGATCGAGCTGAGCCTCGGGCGTATGGCTGCCGCTGCCGAACACCTTCGGAAGGGGCTACGGCTCGATCCCGGACTCTCGCCCTGGCAGGCTGATCGGGCCCGTGACGCCCTCGACCGAGTGGCCGTGGCGGGATGACTTCCGGGCGGCGTTGGCTGCTGCGCGTCACGGGGGGCGCGGCTGTCGCGCTCATCCTGATTGGCGGGCCGGCCGCCGGTGCCGCCAGTGCTCATCCCTTGGGCAACGCCACCGTCAACCGGTACACCGGGGCGCTGGTGGCTCCAGATTCCATCCTGCTCGACCACGTGGTCGACTTCGCCGAGATCCCCACCGCACAGCTAGGGAGTCAGATCAACGATCTGGTCTCCCTGGCAGAACGGCAGTGCGGTGCCGCTGCGCGCAACGTCGTCGTGAGCGTCGCCGGGAATCCGACGGCGCTCCGACTGCTCGAGTCCAGCGCCAGCCTCGGTGACGGTCAGGCGGGACTCCCGGTGTTGCGGATCGAGTGCCTCCTGCGCGGCGACTTCACGCCCCTCACCGCAGGCGCGGTGGTGACCGTCACCGACCAAGCCGCTGCCGACCAGCTCGGCTGGCACGAGATGACGGCTCGAGGAAACGGTGTCACCCTCGTCGATTCCGATGTGCCGCTCGACAGCGCCAGCTCCCGGCTGTCCTCGTACCCGCAGGACCTGCTCAGCTCCCCACTCGATCAACGTTCGGCGCGCCTGGTGGTGCAACCCGGTGGTCCGGCGGGTGCGCTCGCCACGTCGGCCGGCGGACAGTCGGCGACCAGCTCGGCGACCGGTGTCAGCGGGCTCACGGAGCGGGTTGCCGGCATGCTCGACTCGCCGGGTACGGGCGTCGCCGTGCTGGCGCTGGCAGCGGCGGTCGGGCTGGGTGCGGCGCATGCGCTCGCGCCCGGGCACGGCAAGACGGTGATGGCGTTCTATCTCGTCGATGCCCGCGAGCGGTCCTGGCGCACAGCCGCCGGCATCGGGCTCACCGTGACCGCTGCGCACACCGCCTCGGTGCTGGCTCTGGGCGCACTCGTTACTGCAGGGGCAGCGGTGACTCCGGCGAGCATCTACCCCTGGTTGGCCGTGGCCAGTGGGGCGCTGATCCTGCTTCTCGGACTGGCATTGCTGCGCAACGTCCTTCGCGGGCGCGCGGTGGCCGATCACGGGCACGGGCACGGGCATGGGCACGGGCATGGGCATGGGCCGGCGACCGCAAGTCGGGCCAGCGTGCTCACGCTCGGCATCGCCGGTGGCCTGGTGCCGAGCCCGTCGGCACTCCTGTTGTTGTTGGCGGCGGTCGCCGTCGGACGCCCGTGGTTCGGAGCAGCGGCCGTTCTGGCGTTCGGAGCCGGGATGGCGATCACGCTGTCGGTGGCCGGGCTCTTGGCATCCGGGCTCGCTTCGCGGCTCGAGATGCTGAGCCTTCGCAACAGTCGCTGGGCCCGCGCTGTCCGGATGACCCTGGCGTATGGCACCGCAGGTGGGGTCTGCCTGGTCGGCGCCGGACTCGTTGTCCGCGCCGCTGTGACGATCTAGCCCGCCCGCTCCGTCCTCTCCGTCGTTTGGCGGGTTCCGTCGGTGTGTGACGGCGTATCGGCAGCCGCTTCGCGCCGAACGACGCAGCACACGGTCGGCGTGTCGGCAGCCGCTTCGCGCCGAACGACGCAGCGCCGGGGGCCGGTGCTGCGGCAGCGGCGGGTATCCTGCAGCGTGGACATGACCCTGCTCGCGCCGCTGAGATCGGGCTGGCAAGGCGTGCAGGCCAGCGCACGGCAGCAAGTCGACGCCTACTCGCTCCGGGCCGATGATGAGCGCCCGCTCGGCGGTTATCTGCGGACCATGACGGTCTATGTCGGGCTCACCGGGACGGCGGCACTCGTCAGCCGTCACCGGGGGGTACGTCTACCGGAGTCGGTTCCGACCACCGACCTGGCCCTGCTGGGGGTCGCGACGTATCGGCTCAGCCGGCTGATCAGCAAGGACGCCATCACCAGCCCCTTGAAGGCGCGATGGACTCGCGTCGTCGAGAGGTGCGGCCCGGGTGAAGTGGCGGAGGAACCACGGCGGTCCGGCACCGCGCACGCCGTTGGTGAGCTGCTGACCTGCCCCTTCTGCCTGGCGCAGTGGGTGGCGACCGGTCTGGTGTTCTCGTACCTGTGGAATCCTCGCCTGACTCGATGGGGCGCGGGGGCGCTGAGCGTGGTCGCGGTGTCGAATGCGCTGCAGTTCGCGCATGCCCGGCTCGATCCCGAATAGGCACATGCTGCGGGTCGCGGTCATCGGGTCTGGGCCTGCTGGCCTCTATGCAGCGGCGGCGTTGGCGCGCAACCCGGATACCAGCGTCGACGTATTGGACCGGCTGCCGCAACCTTTCGGCCTGGTGCGCTACGGAGTGGCACCGGATCATCCCAAGATCAAGTCGATCAGCGCCGCCCTGCAACAGATCGTCGAGGACCCGGCGGTCCGGTTCCTTGGCAACGTCGAGGTGGGTTCAACGGTGGCGCTGGCCGAGCTGCACCGGCACTACGACGCGCTGCTGTTCGCTTACGGTTCAGCGGTCGGCCGATCGCTGGGGGTCCCCGGCGATGAGCTGCCGGGGAGTTTCGCCGCCAGCGATTTCGTCTCTTGGTACTGCGGCCACCCCGATGCGCCGATCGACAGCTTCACGCTTGCTGCCCGTGGTGTGGCGGTCGTCGGTGTCGGCAATGTGGCCCTCGATGTCACCCGCATGCTGGCCAAGTCCGCGGCCGAGCTGACCCACATTGACCTGCCGGACCACGTACGCCGGGTGCTGGCAAACAGCGCCGTCGAAGACATCCACTTGATCGGCCGACGTGGGCCGCTGCAGGCGAGGTTCACCACCAAGGAGCTCCGCGAGCTCGGAGACGTCGCGAACGCCGACATCCTCGTCGCCGCCCAGGAACTGGAGCGAGATGGTCCGGACGCCGGTGACGACATCCCGCCCGTCGCCCGGCGAAATCTCGAGGTACTGCGGGAATGGGCCGGGCGGGAGCCTCAGGGGCGGCCACGCCGGATCCATGTGCGCTTCTGGCAGCGACCCGCCGAGATCCACGGCAGCGACCGCGTTTCCGCGCTCCGACTGGAGGGGACCCGCATGGAAGCAGGCGGGGTGCTCGGCGTCACCGGCGAGACGTCGGTCATCGACGCCGAGATGATCCTGGCGTCGGTCGGCTACCGCGGCCTTCCGCTGCCCCAGCTTCCGTTCGACCCAGACACCGGCGTGGTCCCGAACTCCGACGGCCGGGTGCTCCGTGACGGCTCTGTCGTGCCAGGCGAGTACGTCGCCGGGTGGATCAAGCGTGGTCCGACCGGCGTCATCGGCACCAACAAGCGGGACGCCGGCGAGACCGTGCGGGCACTCCTCGCCGACGCCGAGTCGTTGCCGGCGGCGCCGGTTCGGGATCCCGAGACCTTGCTCAAAGAGCTGGCGCACCGAGGCGTCACCGTAGCGACCTGGCCCAACTGACAGCGGCGCGCGCATTGGTACCGAGGCCCCGCGACCCACCCCATGGGGGCGTACGGTCGGGGAGTGTCGGTGCGAGGAGAGCTGCTCAGCTGGTCAGGTTGCCGCAACGCCCGAGACGTAGGTGGCCTACCGGCGCGAGACGGGCACCGGGTGCGATCCGGGGTGTTGTTGCGCACGGACTCACTCGACCAGCTCGACGCGGAAGGCTTGCGGACCACCCAGCAGCTGCGCCCGGCGCTGGTGCTCGACCTGCGCTCGGACTTCGAGACGTCGGTCACCGAGCATCCCTTCCGCGAGGACCCCGCCTACCGGGTCATCCCGTTCGTCGATCCGGTCCGCGACACCGAGCGGGTGGCGGAGAACGAGCGGACGCTCACCGACCGGTACCTGGGCAACCTGGAGCGAAACGGCTCGCAGGTGGCCATCATGGTGCGGGCCATAGCCGAGTCCCCTGAGGGCCCGGTCATCGTCCACTGCGCCTCGGGCAAGGACAGGACCGGTCTGTTGATTGCCCTGCTGCTGGACCTGGTGGGCGTACCCCACGACATCATCTGCGACGACTACGCGCGCAGCGAGGAGCACCTGGAGCTGACCGATCACGACGACCCGTTCGCCCGGACGCGGCCGGAGACGATGGCGGCCGTACTGGAGCACCTGAGCGACACGTGGGGTGGAGCGGCCGGGTACCTCCGTGCGCAAGGGGTGGACCCGGTGGCGCTAGACCGGGTCCGAGACCGACTGCTCGGCGACTGAACGCCCCCGGGGTGCCATGATCACCAACGCACCGTGCCCGCCGTATCCGAGCACGGGCTTGCCGTAAGGGGTCCCGTCGAAGGTGATCATGAGCCGGTCACCGGACGGAAGGTTGACGACCTGGGGATGGGGGATGTTGCTGACGTACGGCGCATCGAGCCGCCCGACAAGGCGCATCGACAGGTCGTAAACCCGGTACTCCCGGAGGTGGCCGTCGCTAGCCAGCAGGTACCACTTCCCCTCGATTCGCTGCAGAATCGAGCCTTCGCACTGGTGAACCGACTCATCCGCTCCCACCCTGAGCAGAGCGGAGTCGTAGTCGCCACCGGGCTCGCCGAGCGCGAGTGCAGGGTGCATGTCGAACGGTTCCTGGCACGGGCTCTCGGCGAATCCGACATACCAGCGGTCACCGATGCGGGTGACCGCCGGATCCCACGCGCTCACGCCGGTGGGTAGCGCTAGTCGCTGAGTCTCCAGCCGGTGCACTCCGCAGAGCACGTCGTCGGTGGTCGTGACGTGGCGCACGTGGACACCGCTGCCGGCGAAGTCGCCCCAGGAGGTGTTAACGAGCACGAACCGCGCCGCCGCCTCGTCGACGATGATCTGTCCAGCATGGTCGCCGAGAATCTGACCATCACGCGCTGCATACAGCTGGGCGACCTGCTCGAGGCGGGTGAGGTCATGCAGGTCGAGCGTGAAAACCCCCCAGTGAGCCTGCCGGAACGAGCCGAGCCCGGCACAGGTCAACGTGAGGTACAGCTTGCCGTCGCGGACGTACGGTGAACCGTCGGGCAGCTGCACGAGGTGCGGGTCGCGAACCCCGACCATGCCGAAGCTGCCGGCGCGTACCCGACCCAGGGTCACGCTGCCACCGATTGTTCGGGTGCCGTACCCGAACGCATACCGGGACAACGTCGCGATGGCGGGCAGGTCGACCAGGGAGGCGACCTTGTCCCGGCTGGTGACCAACGGCTGCCAGCCGCTTCCCGAGTCGGCGAGGGCGCTGACCTGGTTCTCGCACACCACGAACGCGAACCCGAAGCCACGCCCCAGGACGACCTTGCGGCGCGCCAGTACGTGGACCCGCCCGGCATGGCGTACCTCGATCGTGGCCCGCGATCGGGATGGGTCGTACGTCGCGAGGACGTGGTCCCCGTCCGTCGTGACCAGTCCGGCGGCTATTCCGGCATCACCAGGCTCGCAACCCTGGATCTCGACAGCTGCGAACGGCGCCGACGGGGTGGCCGCCGTGCGCCGAAAGGAGCTGATTCGACCGACGGGTGGCTCGTCGACCTGGACGAACCGTGGTGCCACAAGGTGGAACGGCCGGTACCGCTCGACGATCTGGAACGACAGGTCGAAGATGTCGCGCTCCCTCATCGCCCGGTGTTGCCCGGCACACTATGTCGATGCGCACCACGGAGGTAGTCGACGCGGGCCGAGGCCGGGCCGGCCTCGTCGCGGCCGCTCTCATCCTGATGCTGACCGTGGCTCAGCTCGTTGTCCTTACGTACGTACCGGACCTCCCGCAAGCCGAGGGCAAGGCATTCGGCGCGCGGCTGCTGTGGTACCCGATCCTGATGCTCGCGACTCCGGCGATGTGGTGGCTGGTACGCCGGCCACCGGGTGGGGCCGTGCAGCTGCCGTGGCCGGGATTTGCGCTGATCATGTCGCCGTTCCTGATCGACGTCACCGGGAACACACTCGACTTCTACCGAAGCATCGAATGGTGGGACGACCTCAACCACTTCACGAACTGGTTCCTACTGTGCCTGGGCATCGGGTTGCTGATGCGGCACGCCCGGATGTCCCCACGGTGGGCACTCACGGTGACCGTCACCGGGGCGGGCGCAACGCTGGCGATCCTGTGGGAGCTGGGCGAGTGGTACACGTTCATCCGCCACGGCACCGAGCTCGGCACCGCGTACGAGGACACTCTGGGCGACGAGACGCTCGGCAGCCTGGGCGGCCTGGTTGCGGGGTTGGTGGTGGGCTCGCTCGGCAGCCACGACAATCGTTGAGACTGCCCGAGTTGGGGCAAGCGCCGGCGCGTCAGTGCAGAAGCCTCAGGCTCAGCGCACTGGGGTCAGGCGGTGGGCGGGGCGTCGACGTCGCCACGCCAGGCGCCGGTCTCGGTGCCGCGTGACTCGATGAACTCCTTGAAGCGCTCGAGGTCGCCTTTGAGTCTGCGTCCGACGACGCCGAGCTTGTCGCCAGCCGCCTCGACAACGCCCTCGGGCTCGAAATCCATCTGGAGCATGACTCGCGTCTGTGCGGGGCCGAGCCGGTGGAAGGTGACGACACCGGCATGGGAGGAACCGTCCACGCTGCGCCACGCCACCCGCTCGTCAGGGCTCTGCTCGGTGATCTCGGCTTCGAAGTCGCGCTGGACGCCACCGATCTTGGTCACCCACCGGGTCGTCGTGTCGTCCACCTGGTCGATCCGCTCGACGCCGTCCATGAACTGCGGGAACGTCTCGAACTGCGTCCACTGGTTGTAGACGGTGCTGACCGGGACGTCGACGTCGATCGACTCCTCGTGCGTGCTCATGTGACTCCTTCGATGTTCTCGGCGGTTGCATTCACAGGGTGGTACCGGGTTCCGACGCCCGCAACTCGAAAGCGGCTAGGCATGGCGCAGCTCACATCGACGGGGGTTAAGGGACGCTTGAGACATGGCATCTTCGGCTGATACCCGACCGCCCGTGCTCCACCGGCACCATGTGGCGTTGCTGCTCGTTGGGCCGCTCGCCCTCGCAGCCGCGGGCGCAACCCATCCGGCCCATCTGACCTCCTCGTCGGCCGAGTGGTGGCGGCAGGTGCACATCGTGATGCTGCCGTTGTTCCCGTTGCTCGGGGCCAACGTCTGGATCCTGCTGCGCGGCGTATGGGACGGGCTCGATGGTGCAATCGCCACCGGAGCACGGGTGCTCGCCTTCGTCTACGCCGCGTTCTACACCGCGCTCGATGTACTCGCCGGCATCGCCAACGGCGCACTGGTTGCCAACAGCAACGACACCGGCATCGACGTCAGCGCACCCAAGTCGGTGATCTTCGGCCAAGGCAACGATCTCGCGGAGGTGGGGGTGTGGGCGTTGGTGATGTCCAGCATCCTTGTGTCGGTGGTGTACGCGCGGCGCTTCGGGCGGTTCGCGCTCGGCGGCGGGCTGGTGCTCGTGACCGCCAGCGTCTCGTTCCTCGACAGCCACGTCTATCCGGTACGAGGAGTCGTCACGATGATCGGTTTCGGGGTCGGCGCCGTCGTTCTCGCCCTCCATGCCGTTCGCCGTCACGAGGCACTTGTCACTGCCACACCAGGCCATCACCTGTCTTGACGGTGACAAGTCGAGCTGGGTTGCGGAGGAGCCGCCCGGCTCTGGTGTTCCGGCGCCCCAGCGGGCAGGGTGACAGTGACCGTGCCAAAGCGAGGAGCGACCATGCCCGATCCCGATCGCCATGCCACGTCACGTCCCGGCGAGCTGCTCGACCGTCATCGAGCAGTGCTCCCATCGTGGCTGGCGCTCTACTACGACGAACCCCTCGAGATTGTCAGCGGCTCGGGACGCCACGTCACCGATGCGTCCGGTCGGACGTACCTGGACTTCTTCGCCGGCATCCTCACCAACGCGGTGGGCTACGACGTAGCCGAGATCTCCGACGCGATCCGGCGGCAGATCGACACCGGCATCTTGCACACGTCGACGTTGTACCTGATTCGGGCGCAGGTGGAGCTGGCCGAGCGGATCGCGCAGCTGTCGGGGATCCCCGCCGCCAAGGTGTTCTTCACCAGCAGCGGCAGCGAGGCCAACGAGGCGGCGCTCCTGCTCACGACCCAGGCTCGCCGCTCGGCACAGGTGCTGGCGCTGCGTAACTCGTACCACGGCCGGTCCTTCGGCACCGTCGGGATCACGGGCAACCGCGGCTGGTCAGCATCGAGCCTCAGCCCCGTGATCGTGCATTACGTCCACGGCGGCTACCCGTTCCGCAGCCCGTTCCGCGATCTGCCTGAGGCCGACTACATCGCGGCCTGCGTCGACGACCTGCGCAACGTCATCGAGACGATGACCGCCGGCGATGTCGCCTGCATGATCGCCGAGCCGATCCAGGGGGTGGGCGGGTTCGCCACCCCGCCGGACGGGCTCTTCGCCGCGTTCAAACAGGTGTTGGACGAGTACGGCATCTTGTTCGTCAGCGACGAGGTCCAGACCGGCTGGGGTCGTACTGGCGAGCACTTCTGGGGCATCGGTGCGCACGGGATCACGCCGGACGCGATGACGTTCGCCAAGGGTCTCGGCAACGGCCTGTCCATCGGAGGAGTGGTCGCCCGGGCGGAGATCATGGACTGCCTGACCGCGAACTCGATCTCGACGTTCGGCGGCAACCCGGTCTCGACGGCGGGCGCTTCGGCGGCTCTCGACTTCGTCCTGTCGCACGATCTGCAAGCGAATGCGGCCAAGCAGGGGGACCGGCTCCTTGCCGGGCTCCGTGCTCTGCAGGAGAAGTACGACGTGATCGGCGACGTGCGGGGCAAGGGGCTCATGATCGGTCTGGAGATGGTCGAGGCCGGCGCCGGCGAGCCCTCCCCGAAGGCTGCCGCCGCCGTGCTCGAGGCCGCTCGTGTCGGTGGATTGCTGGTGGGCAAGGGCGGCTTGTACGGCAACGTCATCCGCATTGCCCCCCCGATGACGTTGACCGACGAGGAGACCGACACCGGGCTGGCGATCCTTGCTGACGCCGTGGCCCAAGCCAATGAACGGGCGCGCCGCTGACCCACCGTGGCCGGTAGCGTCAACTCGTGTGACGGGCGATGCTGCGGCAAGCCGAAGCCGGGCTCCGGCACTCAGCTGGCCCCAGCGCCGCTTCTTCTTCGTGCTCGCGCTTCCCGCCTTCGGCATTTCTCTGGCCTACACGATCGTCACCGCGTACGTTCCGGTCCTGCTCGACGACCTGTCAGGACCGACCACCACCGGCGCGTTGATCGGGGCCGAGGGCCTGATCGCACTGATCGTCCCGGCGCTCATTGGGGGATGGTCGGACCGGTCGACCAGCCGCATCGGTAGCCGGCTGCCGTTCATCCTGGTCGGCGCCGCACTGACCTCGCTCTCGCTGATTCTCATGCCTCTCGGCGACGACTCGCTTACCTGGGTTGCGTTGTGCCTGGTCGCCTTCTTCATCGCCTACTTCGTCTACTACGCGCCTTACTACGCCCTCTATCCGGACCTGGTTCCGTACGAGGTGCGGGGGCGGTCGCAGGGCTTTCAAGGAGCGCTTCGATCGGCCGGCCTGCTGCTCGCAATGGGTACCGGCGGGCTCATGTTGAGCGCCTGGCAGGAGCTCCCCTTCGTCGCCTCCGCTGCTGTGGTGCTTGCGGTGACCCTCGCCCTGTTCTCCCAGCTGCGCGGAAACAGTGCCTTGCACGGGCACCAGGTGGCGACGGCCCGAGGCTTCGCCGGGACGCTCGAGTTCGTGCGTGGCAGCGTCGCCGCGCGGCGGTGGGCGGTTGCCAATGCGTGCTGGGAGGCCGCCATCGGTTCGCTGCGAACCTTCGTCGTGCTGTACTTCACCGCGGGCCTGGGGCTCTCGCTGCTCGAAACGTCAGCGGCGCTTGCCCTGGTCGGCGTGGGGGCGCTGATCGCGCGCCGGTGGCCGGTGCCCTCGCCGACCACTACGGTCCGCGCCCCGTCATGAACGTCGCAGTCTGGGTGTTCGCCGTGGGGCTGCTGCCCCCGCTGTTCACCACCGACACCGTCTACGTCGCCGCCATCGTCCCGGTCGCATTCGCGGCGGTGGTGTTGATGACGTTGCCGTACGTGATGCTGATGACTTTGCTGCCGGCCCAGTCCCGCGCGCACGGCGCGGCTGCGGGCCTCTTCGGTCTCAGCCGAGGAGTTGGCGTGCTCGTCGGGCCGCTGCTGGCCGGACTGGCGATCGAGGTGATGCGCTCTTTCGACGTGCTGACCTTGGCCGACTCGAAGGGGTATTCATCGATCTTCGCGGTTTCGGCGGTGCTGTTGTTGGCGAGCCTGCCGTTCCTGCGAAACCTTGACATCTGATGCATCAGCCAGCCACAGAAGGGAGAACGTCATGTCGTACCCGCCACCGCGGTACCACGGGACCGTCGGTGAGGTGAGCGCGATCCACCGCCTGGAAGGTCAGGAACCCGAGCTGTCCTTCCCCAACGGCAACAAGGTCCATTACCTTGCCACGGCGGCCTCCACGGAGGGCAAGTTCGGGCTCTACCGCTGGGACATGAGCCCCGAGCCGAGCGGCGCGGACCCCCACTTCCACAAGACCTTCTCGGCGTCGTTCTTCATCTTGACCGGGACCGTGCGGCTGTACGACGGTGACGAGTGGACCGACGCCAACCCCGGGAGACTTCCACTACGTGCCCGAGGGCGGGATCCACGCCTTCAAGAACGAGTCGGGTGCGCCTGCCTCGATGCTCCTGCTGTTCTCACCCGGTGCAGCGCGCGGAGTTCTACCTCCAGCACGACAACCACTGGATCCCTCGCCCGGTGCTGCCCGGGCTGACCACGTCGAGACGCTCGCGGATACCGCGGTCCGGGCGGCGATGAGCACTGAGCACCTCGCAGATCTGAGCCGCCGAGACACCAGCGCCATTCCGGGTGCTTCACCCGGCGTGCACGCCTGTGTCGCGTTACCAGGTTCACCTGGTACGAGTGCACTTCACCCGGCGTACACGCCAGGTGAAGCGAACGGATACCAGGTGAACCTGGTAACAGACGGGGCTATGGGGTAAGCGGTGGTCAGGTCTGCTGCATATCGACGAAGCGTGAGTAGTGGCCCTGGAAAGCGACCACGATGGTGTCCGTGGGACCGGATCGGTGCTTGGCGACAATGAGATCCGCCTCGCCCGGGCGGGTGGACTCCTTCTCGTACGCGTCCTCCCGATGCAGCAGAATCACGAGGTCCGCATCCTGCTCCAGTGATCCGGATTCGCGAAGATCACTCAAGAAGGGTCGCTTGTCCGTCCGCTGCTCGGCGCCGCGGTTGAGCTGGCTGATCGCCACGATGGGAACCTCGAGCTCCTTGGCCAGCAGCTTCATCTGCCGGGAGAACTCCGACACCTCGACCTGGCGGGACTCGACCTTGCGGCCGGACGTCATCAGCTGCAGATAGTCGACGACGACGAGCCGCAGGTCGTGGCGCTGCTTGAGGCGGCGGGCCTTGGCGCGGATCTCCATCATCGTCATGTTGGGGCTGTCGTCGATGAACAACGGCGCCTCGCTGACCTCTCCCATCTTGCGCGCCAGCCGGGCCCAGTCGTCGTCGTTCATGTGCCCGTTGCGCATGTGGCTGAGGGCGATCTTCGCCTCTGCCGACAGCAGCCGCATCGTGAGCTCGGTGCGGTTCATCTCCAGGGAGAAGAATACGCTGGTCATCCCGTGTTTGATAGACGCTGCCCGACAAAAATCCAACGCCATCATCGACTTCCCCATTGCCGGTCTCGCCGCGACGATCACCATCTGACCGGGGTGAAGGCCGTTGGTCAGGTCGTCGAGATCAGCGAAGCCCGTCGGGACACCGGCCAGCCCACCGTCGTGGGCGCCGATCGCCTCGATCTCGTCGAGCGTGGTCGCCATCAGCTCGCTCAGCGGGGCGTAGTCCTCGCTGGCGCGCTTGTCGGTGACCGAGTACACCTCCGCCTGTGCCCGGTCGACGACGTCGTCGACCTGGCCCTCGCCGGTGTAGCCCAGCTGGACGACCTTGGTACCGGCCGCAACCAGGCGACGCAAGATCGCCTTCTCCCGGACGATCTCCGCGTAGTAGCCCGCGTTGGCCGCGATCGGCACTCCGGCAACCAACGTGTGCAGGTAGGGTGCGCCACCGGCCTTGCCGAGACCGCCGCGCCGGGCCAGCTCAGCCGCGACCGTCACGGCGTCGGCAGGCTCCCCCCGTCCGTAGAGATCGATGATCGCGTCGTAGAGCAACTCGTGCGCCGGACGGTAGAAATCAGTTCCGCGGATCGACTCGACGACGTCAGCGATCGCATCCTTCGACAACAGCATGGCACCGAGCACGCTCTGCTCGGCCGCGTGGTCCTGCGGCGGTGTGCGGCCGTCATCCCGGCTCCCGGCCGAGCCGCCAAAGATAGCGTCGAAGTCGTCGGGCGGGCCGTCCCCCGGCGGGAACGTCCCGCGGAAGTCTGTAACGCTCACGTGCCGCCTCTCCTCATTCTGCTCAGCTCCGAGACGACCCCGCTGCCTACGCTAGAAGCGGCCACCGACATTCCCACCCCCGTGGCGTGCGAACCGGACCTGGAGAGACCGCGAACCGAACCCTCACCGTACGGACGCCCGCCAGATACGGGTAGCTGCTCATCCACAGGCGTTGTGGAGGGCGACCCACACGCTGTGGACACGCCTGGGGATAACCGTGTCCGAGCTGTTCAGTGTGTTGTGGACGCGGCTTCGGACGGCACTGGAAGTCGGCATCTGACCTGTAGGGATGTGTCGGAGGAGGTGTGGACGCAACAAATGTCGGAAAAACTTTGATGACCATGTCGCAAACCGACCGTGAGATCTTGCGACTCGCCGTGCCGGCGTTCTTTGCGCTCGTGAGCGAGCCGCTGTTCCTGCTCGCGGACACCGCCATCGTCGGTCACCTGGGCGCCACGTCCCTGGCGGGGCTGGCCATTGCAGCGACCATCGTCACGACCTTTGTCGGGCTGTCGATCTTCTTGGCGTACGGAACCACCGCCTCGGTGGCGCGTCACCTGGGTGCCGGTGACCTGCGAGGGGCGTTGGCGACCGGGATGAGCGGGATGTGGTTGGCGGTGATCCTCGGCCTCGGAGCGGCGATCATCACCGTTGTCGGAGCGCCGCTGATCACGGGCTGGTTCGGCGCGAGCCCGCAGGTCGATGCGCAGGCTGTCAGCTACCTGCAACTGGCCGCGCCCGGTCTGCCGGCCATGTTCGTCGTCCTCGCCGCGACCGGCATTCTGCGTGGGCTGCAGGACACCCGGACCACCCTCGCCGTGGCGATTGCAGCCAATCTCGCCAACGTGGCGTTCAACCTGGTGTTCGTCTACGGCCTGGATCTCGGCATTGCCGGGTCAGCCCTCGGGACGACGGTCGCGCAGCTGGGTGCGGCCGCTGCCATGGCGACGGTTGTCCTGCGGAGCGCGACGGCGCACGGCGCGTCCCTTCGCCCCGACCGCCGTGGCATCGGTGAGGTGGCTCGCACCGGCGTGCCGCTGGTGGCCAGAACCGCGACGTTGCGAGCGGCTCTCGTGCTCGGGACCTACGTCGCCAGCACGATGTCCGAGGCGTCGATCGCTGCCCATCAGATCACGTTCACCGTGGTCACGACCCTTGCCTTCGGGCTCGATGCCATCGCCATCGCCGGGCAGGCGCTGACCGGCCGTTACCTGGGCGCGGGCGATATCAGCGCCACGCGCCGGGTCACCGCTCGGATGCTGCGTTGGGGAGTCGGCACCGGTGGACTCGCCGCCATCGGTCTGCTGCTGGCCTCGCCGTGGCTCGCGCATGCGTTCACCACCGACGCCGACGTCCGTGCCCTGTCGATCCCGGCGCTGGTCGTCGTGGCCCTGGTGCAGCCGCTGTCCGGAGTCGTCTTCGTCCTCGATGGCATTCTCATTGGGGCCGGTGACGGTGGCTACCTGGCCAGAGCAGGCTTGGTGACGTTGGCGGCGTACGCCCCGCTGGCGCTGGCCGTACTGGTTCTCGGCGCCGGCCTGGGGTGGCTGTGGGCCGCGTACGCCGGCTTCATCGCAGCCCGCATGGTCACGCTCGTGCGACGAGGACGCAGCGACGCCTGGTTGGTGACCGGTGCGGCCGGCACCTCCCGGACGTGAGTCGACTCGGTGCGCTGATCAGTCGGCGACGACCTCCAGCGAGACGCTCGCAACGACGTCCGCGTGCACTCGCACGGTCACCTCGTGCGCACCCGTGGTCTTGATGGGGTTGCCGACCTCGATGCGCCGCTTGTCGATGTCAGGGCCACCGCCGGCCTTGACCGCGTTCACGATGTCGTTCACGGTGATCGCCCCGAACAGCCGGCCCCCCGAGCCCGCCCTAGCGCGCAGAGTGACCGCCTCGGCTTCGAGCTGGCGCTTGATCTCCTCCGCGTGCCCCAGGTCGCGGACGTCGCGGACCTCGCGGGCCTTCTTGATCGAGTCGATCTGCTTGGCGGTCCCGCGGGTCCAACCGATCGCCAGCCCGCGCGGGACCAAGAAGTTGCGGCCGTAACCGTCCTTGACCTCGACGACGTCCCCCGGCGCCCCCAGGCTCGCCACCTCATGAGTGAGGATGAGCTTCATGTCGGCCGGTCCCCTCAGCGGGTATTGGATGTGTAGGGCAGCAACGCCATCTCCCGGGCGTTCTTGATCGCCATCGCGATCTGGCGCTGCTCCTGAACGGAGACGCCGGTCACTCGACGGGCGCGGATCTTGCCTCGGTCGGAGATGAACTTGCGAAGCAGCGCCGTGTCCTTGTAGTCGACATAGGTGATCTTCGCCGCCTTGAGCGGGTTCGATTTCTTCTTCGGCTTGCGAATGACAGGCTTGGCCACTGGAAGCGCTTTCCTTCTCGATTGCCCGGCGTGCGCCGGTCGGTGACTGTTGGACATTCATGTCTGGGTCAGAACGGTGGCTCCTCGGTCGACCCGCTGCCGGCTGCCCACGGGTCGGATGCCGGTGCCGCCGCCACACCGGCTGGAGCCTGCGTGGACCACGGGTCCTCACTGGCCGGGCGGCTGGCCGCACCGGAGCTTCCAGAGTAGCCGCCGGAGCCACCGGAGCGGGTGGTCTTGTTGACCTTGGCGGTGGCGCTCCGCAGGCTCGGGCCGACCTCATCGACGTCGATCTCGAAGACCGTACGCTTCTCGCCCTCACGGGTCTCGTACTGCCGCGACTTCAATCGACCGTGCACGATGACACGCATCCCTTTCTGCAGGGATTCCGCAACGTTCTCCGCCGCCTGTCGCCACACCGAGCAGCCGAGCCACAAGGTGTCGCCGTCCTTCCACTCGCTGGTCTGGCGGTCGAACGTGCGAGGCGTCGAGGCCATCCGGAAGTTGGCGACGGCGGCGCCGGACGGCGTGAACCGCAACTCGGGGTCGTCGACGAGGTTGCCGACGACGGTGATGACGGTATCGCCTGCCATGAGGTCTCCCGGGGTCTAGGTTCGGTACTGGGCTATCCGATGGGCTCAGTCAACCGCAGCCCACCGACATCCGCGAAAGCTCATCCACAGGTCAACGGATCTCCGGGCGGATGACCTTGGTCCGCATCACCGACTCGTTCAGCGTGAGCTGACGGTCCAGCTCCTTGACCGTGGCTGGTTCCGCGTCCAGCTCGATGACGGCGTAGATTCCTTCGGTCTTCTTCTGGATCTCGTACGCCATCCGGCGTCGTCCCCAGACATCGACGCTCTCCACGCTGCCACCGTCCTGGCGGACGAGGTTGAGGTACTGGTCGAGTGAAGGGGCGACGGTGCGCTCCTCCAGGTCGGGGTCGAGGATGACCATGACTTCGTAGCGACGCAACGTCGCTACCTCCTTCGGACTAGGGCGGTCACGGCGTGCCGTGACAGGAGGGAGATGCCGCAGGCCGTACGGCTGGGCAACCGCGGAAGTCTAGCCGAGCACGGGCTGTGGGCACCAATCGCGGCATCGCCCCCCTGGCCCCGTACGTTGAGACTGGCCGAATTCGCCCCGGCGTCGGCGTCTCTCCGCAGAACCGTGAGCCCCAGCGAAGGGAGTAGCAGATCGACGGGTACCAGTATCTGCTGTTGCTGGGCGGCTGTGTGCTGCTCACGTTGCCGCTCGAGGTGGTGCTGGGCGCCCGGGTCTACCGGAGCCCTCGCCGGTTGGCGTGGGCGGTGTTGCCGGTCGCCGCACTTTTCACGCTGTGGGACGCCGTGGCCATCTCTCGCGACCACTGGAGCTACAGCCCCCGCTTCACGACCGGGTGGCGACTGCCTTTCGAGGTTCCGGTGGAGGAGCTCGCATTCTTTGTCGTCATCCCGGTCTGTGGGTTGTTGACGTACGAAGCCGTCGGAACGATGCTCGCGCGGACCCGGCGCCGATGATCCCCGAGTACACCGTCGCCACCGCTGTCGCCGTCGTCGCTGTCGTTGTGCTCGAGCTCGCCTTGTTGCGTACCGGCGTTTTCGGCACTAGCCGGTACTGGATCGCGATCGGCATCGTGGCGGCGTTTCAGGTCCTCGTCGACGGCTGGCTCACCAAGCTGTCCGACCCGATCGTGCGCTATGACGAGGCTGAGACGCTGGGGGTTCGGGCTCCATGGGACATCCCGGTGGAGGACTTCGGGTTCGGTTTCGCGCTGGTGACGCTGACCATCTTGCTGTGGGAGAGCCATGAGCGTCGCCGACGACTTTGACGTGGTCGCCGACCGCTACGACGTCATGGTCGGGCTCAGTCCCGGCTACCACCGGCATCTGCGCCGATCGGTCCGACGGCTCGGGTTGATCGAGCCCGCTCGGCGGCCGTTACGGGTGCTCGACCTCGGCTGTGGCACCGGAGCCAGCACCCACGCGATCCTGTCGGTGCACCCGGGTGCGGAGATAACCGCAGTCGACGCCTCAGCCGGCATGCTCGCTGCCGCCCGCGCCAAGCAGTGGCCGTCTCAGGTCGATTTCCTGCACGCCCAAGCGGAACACGTCACCGAAGCACTGGCGGCGGTCGATGCCCCTGATGCCTTTGACGGCGTGCTGGCGGCGTACCTCGTCCGTAACGTGAGCGATCGGGACGGTGTGCTGGGCGGGGCGCGGGGGCTGCTTGCCCCCGGCGGCCGGCTCGCGGTCCACGAGTACTCCGTCGCCGACTCGCGCCGGGCGCAGCTCACCTGGCGGCTGGTGTGTCGAGGCGTGATCACGCCGACCGGGTGGCTGGTGTCCCGGCATACCGCGCTCTACCGCTACCTCGAGCGCAGCGTGCTCGACTTCGACGGGGTGGCGGCCTTCAGGCAGCGGCTGTCCGCGGCGGGGTTCGCCGATGTCAGGGTCGTGCCCATGAGCGGCTGGCAACGGGGGATCCTGCACACCTTCCTCGGCACCCGGCCGCGATGAGCGCCGCGCTCGCGCAAGCGCCGATTCGGCCGGGCCGCGATCCCCTCGCCGAGCTGCATCCCGGCGCGGTCGGGCTACCCGACGTGTCGCATCTGCCGATGCGCCCACACGTCGCGGTGGTCGGCGGCGGCATCGCAGGGCTGTCCGCGGCCGTGGCGCTGGCCGAGCGTGGGGTGCGGGTGACGGTGTTGGAGCGCGAGCCGTACGTCGGCGGCCGCGCCGGCGCCTGGACGGTCACGCTCAGCGATGGCAGCGCAGCCACGATGTCGCGCGGCTTCCACGCGTTCTTCCGGCAGTACTACAACCTGCGCAGCCTGCTCCGGCGCACCGACCCGGTGCTCGAACGGCTGGTGCCGTTACCGGATTACCCTCTGTGGCACTCCTCCGGTACGCAGGACAGCTTCGCCTCGCTCCCGACGACACCGCCGCTCAACGTCGCCGCCTTCGTGGCGCGAAGCCCGACGTTTCGGTGGCGCGACCTGCGCCAGGTCCACATCCCGACCGCGCTGAGCCTGCTGGACGTGTCGTTCCCCGCGACGTACGCGGAGCTCGACGACCTCAGCGCAGCCGCCTATCTCGACCGGCTGCACTTCCCCCCAGCCGCGCGGCACCTGGCGTTGGAGGTGTTTTCCCGCAGCTTCTTCGCCGCGCCGGAGGACTTCTCCGCCGCCGAGATGGTGGCGATGTTCCATACCTACTTCACCGGCTCGGCCGAAGGATTGCTGTTCGACGTGCCATGCGACACCTACGAGGCGAGCCTGTGGACACCGCTGCGACGGCTGCTGCAACGCCGGGGAGTCGACGTGCGCACCGGGGCCGACGTGAGCGCGATCGACCAAACAGCAGCAGGGGTCCGCATCCTGGCTCCCGAGCCGGTCGACGCCGAAGCGGTGGTGCTCGCTGCCGACGTACGCGGGTTGCGTGACCTGGTGGCGTCGGCGAAGTGGCTCGGCGACGGGCGTTGGCGCGATGCGGTGGCCGGGCTGCGTACCGCACCGCCGTTCGCCGTATGGCGGTTGTGGCTCGACCGGCCGGTGGACCACGATCGGGTCGGCTTCCTCGGCACCAGCGGGTACGGCCCGCTGGACAACGTGAGTGTGCTCGAACGGTTCGAGGCGGAGGCGGCGGGCTGGGCGGCCCGCACGGGTGGCTCGGTGGTGGAGCTGCATGCGTACGCCCTGCCTGTGGGGGTCGACGAGGCGCGGCTTCGCTCGGAGCTCCGCACCGCATTGCACATGGTCTATCCCGAGACGGCTGCGGCCCGGGTCGTCGACGAGCAATGGCTGGTCCGCGACGACTGCCCGCTGCACGCGCCCGGCACCTGGGTCGACCGGCCCGGTGTCGCGACCCCCGACCCCCGCGTCGTGCTGGCCGGTGACGGCATCCGCTGCGACCTGCCCGTGGCGTTGATGGAACGGGCCGCGACCACCGGGGTCCAGGCCGCAAACTCGCTGTTGGCGACCTGGGGCATCACCGGCCACGACCTGTGGAGCGTGCCGACGCAACCGCGGCACGCGATGTTCCGCTGGCGCCGCGCACTTGCGGCACGGCGCGCCCAGGCATAGGCCACAGCAGTTGGTCTCGCGGCTTCGGCCTCGAGGTCGCGAGTGGCGCAAACCCGCGGCCGCACCGCGCCCTAGCGGGTGCGGACGGAGTAGCGACGCTCGGCATACGCCAGGTCATCGACCCACAACCGGCGGGCAGCCAGGCGCATCAGCGGCCGGGCCGCGCCGGCCAGGCGGCTCGCGACGACGAACCCGGGTCGAGCGGAGTACGCCACGGTCGCCTCGATCACCGCGGTCCGCGGCCGGCCGTCGGCCCCTTGCCCGAGCGGGGTCGCATGCGTCTCGACGACGCTGCCCGCACCCTCACCGTCGGTGATGTGCATCGCGATCGTGCGCCGGTCGGGGGTCGTGAACACCGCCCGCACGGGGACCCCCCATCGCCGCGACAGCCGGAAGGTCACATCGACGACCAACGCTTCCTCGTCGCTGTCGGAGTCGACCACGTCGAGGTGGCTGAAGGAGTACGGGTGCAGCCACGCCCCGTGCCAGGGATCCAGCCGGTTCGCCACGACATCCTCGGGTTCGCAGCGGCCCACCGTGGTCATCACCGCATCCACAGCGCTCCCGAGTGGCGGCCGGGCGCCGAGATACGGCAGCTCCGACGGGTTCTCACCGCCGACAGCGTCGAGGCGGACCCACACCAGCACACCGTCGTCGTAGGCGACGTACGGCGTCCATCCGGGGAATCCCTCGGGGCCGAGAGCCAGGCCGTGCCACCGGCAGACCACCCGGCCGTGAAGGATCTCACCGGTGCACAACGAGGCGCCGAGGTGCGGACAGGTGTCGGGACCGGCGACGACCGAGCCACTGGCGGTCCGCCACACGACCAGGTCGGCACCGGCGACGGTTCGTCCGAGAGGCGACTCGCTGCCCAGGTCACGACTGGCGGCGACCACGTACCAGTTGCCCGTCGGTCGCTGCTGGGATCGGGCGAGGGCGCCGGCAATGCGGGCCGGTGACGCGTCTCGCCACGTGGGCCGGAGATGGTCTCGCGGCGGCATGGTGACGAGCTGCACCGGGACGGCGCCTGGGGAGGGCAACCGGAGCAGGCGCCGCCCGGGGTCAGAGCTCGGATGCGGCGGGGGACGATGTCCCATCGAGGCGCCCTTTCGTCGACGTCGGCCCGGTCATCATCACCCTGGCGGCCAGTGCCGCCTTGCGCCACGTCGGCACCCTCGCCCGGCGGGCGAACACGTCGGAGTCCGCTCGTTCGATCTGCTCGAGGATGCGGGAGTAGAGCACCCGGGCGGTGGACACGCAGCGCGCCGAGCGGGGAGGCAGCATCGCCACGCCCTCGTCGGCATGCGCGTAGAGCAACCGGCAGCGCTCGATCTCGAACCTCATCAGCGCGCGCCAGGCGGGATCGGCTCGACGCTGCCAGGGATCGGCGCCGAAACGTGTCAGGTCTTCCTGCGGCACGTAGACCCGGCCACGATCCAGGTCCTCACCGACGTCGCGCAGGAAGTTGGTCAGCTGGAACGCCAGCCCGAGCGAGCGGGCCGGCTGGAACGCTGCCGGATCGAGTGGTCGTAGCACCGGCAACATCATCTCGCCGATCACCGCGGCCGAGCCCTCCATGTAGCCGAGCAGGTCGTCCCAGGTGTCATACGTCGCCACGTCGAGGTCCATCGCCATCGCGTCGAAGAAGCGGTCGAAGCACTCCGGGTCGATGCCGCAGGTTCGTACCGTGTGGACGACCGCCGCCAGCACCGGGTCGTCGGATGCCCCCGCAGCCAGGTCGGCGATGAACCTGGTCCGGAACCCGGCCAGGCCGTCCCGGCGCTGCCCGACGTCACCACGCATGTCGTCTACCACGTCGTCGGCCAACCGGCACAGCGCGTACACCGCATGCACGTGTCGCCGCGACTGCGTCGGCAAGAGCAGCGCGCCCCAGTAGTACGTCGTGCCGTACCGCCAGGTCAGCCGCTCGCAGCGCCGGTACGAGGCGGCCAGCTGGGAGTCGCTGCGCGGGTTCATCGCGCTGCCTCGTCGACCCGGTCGGCTGCCAGGCGCCCGGAGATCAGCACCATCGGCACACCGACGCCGGGGACGGTTCCGGAGCCGGCGAAGAAGAGCCCGGGGGCGCGGCGGTCGGTGTTGGCTGGCCGGAACGGCCCGGTCTGGCCGAACGTGTGTGCCAACGCGAACGGTGTACCGCGCGCCATCCCCTGGCGCTCCCAGTCGAGCGGGTCCACCATCTCCTCCACGACGACGTCGCCGCCGTACCCCAGCCGGGTGATGTGAGCGTGCAGCCGCTCCCGCATCCGGGGGCGTTCGGCGGTCCAGTCGATCTGCCCGTCGAGGTTGGGGACCGGCTCGAGCACGTAGAGCACCGAACCATCGGGAGGTGCGAGCGACGGCTCGGTGACCGTGGGGACGCTGACCAGGAGGGACGGGTCGGGCATCAGGGTGCCGGAGCGCATCAGCGCTCGGAACGCCTGGTCCCACTCGGTGCCGAAGTGGATGTTGTGGTGTCCGACGTCGTCAGGGCTCTGCTGCCCGCGCATGCCGACGTGCCAGACGACCGCCGACGGCGAGAACCGTCCTCGGCGAGCCGCCCGCGGCGGGGTGAGCCCCGGCAGCAACCGGTCGTAGGCGACCGGCAGGTCCAGGGTGCACACGACCGCGTCGGCAGCGACGACTTCGCCACCTCGCAGCCGGACGCCTCGTACCGGCCCGGTGCTTCCCGACGCCAGCAGGATCCGGTTGACGTCAACGCCGTACCGCAGCTGGGCACCGGCCTTGTCGGCTGCGGTCGCCAGTGCCGTCGGCACCGCGTGGATGCCGCCCACGGGGTACCAGACCCCCTCGATGGAGTCCATGTACGTGATGACCGCGTACACCGCCAAGGCCTGGGCCGGCGCCAGCCCGGCGTACATGGCCTGGAACGTGAACAGCCGGTGCAGCCGTTCGTCGTCGAATGTCCGGGCGACCACGTTGCCCAGCCGGCCGAACGCGCCCATGCGCAACAGCGTCAGGCCAGGCCCGGGGGGTCGAGCCAGGTCGGTGAGGGAGTCGAAGTTGCGGTCGATGAAGCTCGGCATCTCCACCGCGTACAGCCGGGCCAGCCAGGTGGCGAACCGCTCGAACGCCGCGGCGTCTTTCGGTCCGCTGGTGGCGCGGATCTCCGCCGCCATGGCATCGCGGCCGGCTCGGACATTGATGACGCTGCCGTCGGCGAACACCGCACGATAGGCGGGATCGAGTCGACGCAGCGTCAGCAGCGAGTCCATGTCGGCACCGGCAGCGGCGAAGGCCTGCGCGAGCAGCTCCGGCATGGTGAGCACGGTCGGTCCGGTGTCGAAGGCGTACCCGTCGCGCTCGATGCGCCCGGCCCGGCCGCCGGGGACGGCCTCGCGTTCGAGCACGGTCACGTCATGGCCGCGCCCGACGAGATGGCAGGCGGCGCTCAGCCCGGCCAGCCCGGCACCGACCACGATGACGCTACTCACGGCCGACCTCCTGCCTTGTCGGTGGCTCCGAACGGCCGTTGTCCCTATCCCACGTTCACGTGGTACCGGGGCACTTCCAATGGGTTCGAACCCATTGGAAGTGTCCCTCAGCCATTGGAAGTACGCGACACGGTCACGGATTCGTGCGCGCTAATGACCGCACCATCAGATCCAGCGGCGCAACCGGGAGCGGCGGTCCTTTCACCAGGTTCACGTGGTACGAGTGCGCTTCACCTGGCGTGCACGCCAGGTGAGGTGTACGTACGCCAGGTGAACGCGCTGTGCGAACGATCACCGGAGGCGTCAGCGTGCCGACCTACTCCGTCGTCACCGCGCGCAGCACGTCGAGCCTGGCCGCCCGCCTGGCCGGCAGCACAGCGGCCAGGACACCGACCAACGCCGCCAACAGCACGAACACGCCGAGGCTCAGCACGGGGATCGACAACACCTGGATGCCCTGGTCAGCCACCGCCCGCTGCAACACGACGCCGAAAACGATGCCCATGACGACTCCGAGCACCGCGCCGAGCACCGCGATCGCTATCGACTCCAGCCGCACCATCCGGCGCAGCTGCCGCCGGCTCATCCCGACGGCGCGTAGCAACCCAACTTCACGGGTACGTTCGATCACCGACAGCGCCAACGTGTTCACGATGCCCAACACCGCGATCACCACGGCCAACCCCAGCAGGGCGTAGATGAGGTACAACGCCTGGTTGACCCCTTCCCGCTGCTCGGCCTTGAACTGCTCCTGATCCTTCAGCGTCACCGTCGGCAGGTCCGCGACCACCTCGTTCACCGCGTCGTACACCTGCGCCGACGGCGCCGACGGGTCGCGGAGCACGTACACGTACGAGTCGGCCGGCCGGATCTCGGCAGCGTCGAGCACGCTGATCGGAACCAGGTACTCACCGACCGCCGGGCTGAGGTCGTACGTCGCGGCCACGCTGAGTTCTTGGGCACCGGACGCGAACTCCAGTCGCAGGGTGTCTCCAGCCGCCACGCCGAGGTTTTCGGCTGTCCCAGTCGCCAGCGCGATGCTCGAGCCCCGCAGGTCGTCGAGCGAACCCGTCTCCACCGGCAACTCGAGTGCGCGGGAGAACGCCACCGGATCGGTGGCGGACAAGAATGCCTCCTTGCCGTCGATGGTCGCCGATTCGTAGCGGAACGGCGCGACCGCCTCGACTCCTTCGACCTTCTCGATCTGGCCGGCAACGGTCGGCGAGAATGGCGCGCCGATAGCGTTGGATACCACATAGTCGGCCACCAGGCTGTCGTCGATGGTCTTGTCGATGCTGGCGTTGACCGACGCGCCGAGCACCGACATCGTCGACACCAGCGCCAGTCCCACCATCAACGCGGACGCCGTCGCGGCCGTGCGCCGCGGATTGCGGAGGGCGTTCTGCGTGGCCAGGCGCCCGACCGCCCCGAGCGGACGGTACAACCGGCCGATCAGAGCGAGCACCGGGCGGCCGAGGATCGGGCTCAGCAGCGCTACCCCGATCAGCACCCCGAAAATGCCGCCGCCCACGACGGCAGCGCCGGTGCCCCCCTCCCCAGCCAGTCCGGCCGCGATCAGCGCCGCACCCCCGGCGACCAGCACCGCGCCGACGATGCTGCGCCGCCGAATTGACGCCTCAGGCAGCGCGATGTCGTCCCGTAACGCGGACACCGGGGCGATACGGCTTGCCCGTCGCGCCGGCAGGTACGCCGCCACCAACGTGACCAGCATGCCGACCGCGTACGACACCAGCGCGGTCCGGGGCTGGAAGATCAACGAGGTGCTGGCCAGATCAAGCCCGAACAGTCCGAGCAGCTCGCGCAGCCCGATGGCGAGCGCAAAGCCCAAGGCCAACCCCATCGTGGAGCCGACGAATCCGACCGCGAGCGCCTCGATCATTACCGACCGGGTGACCTGCCGGCGCGACGCGCCGAGAGCCCGTAACAGCGCAAGCTCACGGCTGCGCTGCGCGACCAGGATCGAGAACGTGTTGACGATCAGGAACGATCCGACGACCAGGGCGATGAACGCGAAGACCAGCAAGAATATGTTGATGAACTGGAGCGCCTCCCCGATCGCGTCCTGGTCTTCCGCTGCGACGTCATCGCCGGTGCGGGCCACCACACCGCTGGGGAGTAGCGAAGCAACCTCGTCGCGGAGCTGCGTCTGACTGACCCCGTCGGCGGCCGTGACCCAGGCGTCGGTATAGACGTCGCGCCCGCCGAAGAACAGCTGCTGAAGCGTGGCGATGTCGAAGACGCTTGCCGAAGCACCGCCGAGCGAGCCCTCCCCCAGGCGGGCAATGCCCACAAGCGTCGTCTCGAGCCGGGGATCAGCGCCCACAACCGCCAGCGGGACCGAGTCACCGACATCGTAACCGGCTCGATCGGCGGTGGTCTCGTCGAGTGCGATCTCGCCTGTACGCTCCGGCGCCTCACCATCGACGATCGTCAACGCGGGGACACCGGTGATCGCCGGTGCGTCGTTGTAGCCGACCGCGAACGACGGCGGCCCGTTGCCGCCGATCGCCTTGCCATCCGGGCCAATCACGAAGACGTTGCCCACCGTGAGGTTGCCATCCACACGGGCTGCCCCCGGCGCCTCGGCCAGCGCGTCGACCACACCACCGGGAATCGTCCGGGTGTCCCCGCCCCCAGTTGGTTCGGCGGGGTCGCTCGCATTCGCGAGCTCCACAACGACGTCCCCGGTGGTCCCTTTGACGAGACTTTCGAAGCTGCCGCCAAGGGTGTCGGTGAAGATGAACGACCCGGCGACGAACGAGACGCCCAGCACGATGGCGAAAGCGCTCATGGCCAGTCGCAGCTTGCGTGCCAGCAAGCTCCGCATCGTCGCGTGCAGCACGGTCAGGCCGGCCGCGGCGGTGCTGGTGCGCGTGTCGACGGCGCCGACTGAAGTGTCTTCATCTCTTCGAGTACGCCCTCAGCCGTGGGTGTACGCAGCTCGGCGACGACCCTCCCGTCGTCCAGGAACACCACCCGGTCGGTGTAGGCAGCAGCCAACGGGTCGTGCGTCACCATCACGATCGTCTGGTCGAACTCGTCGACGCAGCGCCGCAGGAAGGCGAGCACCTCCGCGGTCGACTGCGAGTCGAGGTTGCCAGTGGGCTCGTCGGCGAACACGATGTCTGGTCGAGCGTTGAGCGCGCGTGCCACGGCGACGCGTTGCTGCTGGCCCCCGGAGAGTTCGCTCGGTCGGTGCTTCA
>Ga0183260_10000473_pt1 | contig 33954 bp, 32 predicted proteins | sample AntDrymUQ4972206_2_FD_129768 | JGI IMG/M metagenome (GOLD analysis project Ga0183260, IMG submission 129768) | Polar desert sand microbial communities from Dry Valleys, Antarctica - metaG UQ497 (22.06) (version 2) (version 2) | ecosystem: Environmental > Terrestrial > Soil > Desert | place...
CACATTGATCATGTCCATCGCAGCGGGCGCGGCGTTTTGTGTGGCGTCGAGCAGCGCGGTGGAAACGCGCATCGGAAAGGCGGTAGCGATCAGCGCCACTCCGCAAGTCTGGGTGCCGAGCCGCGTGGCCAATTCGAGCGCAATGAGCGAACCCATGCTGTGACCGACCAGCACGAAGCGCTTCGACTCGCATGCACGAACGCCATCGGCGATGCGGTCTGCAAACGCTTCAATCGTTGGCGGTACTGGCCCTTCACTTCGCATATGACCCGGGAGGTCGAGCGCAAGCACGCTGTAGCCGTGGTGCGCCATGTAGCGGCTTTGCAAGCCCCACACGCTGTGATCGTGTTCGCCGCCGTGCAGGAACACAACGGTAGGTTGCTCTGGGTTGAATGACTTGCCGCCGGTGTATGCGTACAGGCGGGGTGACGACACCAGATCCATCAGGCAGCTTTCGAAGCGCGGCTCAGCGCCTGCGCAAGATCATCGAGCAGATCGTCGACGTCTTCGAGCCCAACCGAGAGTCGAATTGTTCCTTGGCCGATGCCAGCCGCCGCCAGGGCGGCGTCGGGAACCCGAAAGTGCGTGGTCGACGCGGGGTGAATCACCAGCGATTTTGCATCGCCTACATTTGCAAGATGTGAGAAAACGCGCAGCGCCTCGACAAAGGCGCGCCCCGATTGCCGGCTGCCTTTCAGATCGAAGCTGAAGACCGCCCCACACCCGCGCGGCAGTAACACTTTTGCCAGCGCGTAGTCCGGGTGCGATTCGAGCTCCGGGTACGCGACCGATTGCACTTGCCGATGCGCAGCCAGAAACGCAACGACTTTTCGTGTGTTCTCGACGTGACGTTGCATTCTCAAAGGCAATGTCTCGAGGCCCTGCAGCAAAAAGAACGCGGTGTGCAGGCTCATGCACGCGCCGAAGTCGCGCAACCCTTCGCGTCGAGCGCGCAGCAGGAATGCTGCAACCGTGCTTTCGTCGGCGAAGTTCATGCCGTGAAAGCCTGCATACGGTTCGGTCAGCGTCTCGAACTTGCCGCTGCGTGACCAATCGAACGTGCCGCCGTCGACCAGCACGCCGCCGATGGCGATACCGTGCCCGCCAATGAATTTTGTTGCTGAGTGATAGACGAGATCGGCGCCGTGATCGAACGGTTTCATCAGGTACGGCGTGGTGAAAGTCGAATCAACCAACAGCGGCAACGCTTGTTCGTGCGCGATGGCGCTCACTGCAGGAATGTCCAGTACGTCGAGCCCCGGGTTACCCAGCGTCTCGCCGAACAACAGGCGCGTGGTCGGACGAATTGCGGAGCGCCAGGCGGCGAGGTCCCGGGGGTCGACGAAGGTTGTCTCGATTCCAAAGCGCGCCAGCGTGAAACCGAGCAGGTTGTGCGAGCCGCCGTACAGCGCACGGCTCGCGACGATATGCGACCTCGCGCCCATCAGCGTCACGATCGCCAGGTGGAGTGCCGCCTGGCCGCTCGCAGTGGCGATTGCGCCGACACCTTTTTCCAGCGCGGCGATGCGCTCCTCGAACACGGCAACGGTTGGGTTCGAGATGCGTGAATACACGTGACCTGCGCGCTCCATGTTGAACAGCGCGGCTGCGTGATCGGAGTTCTCGAATACGTACGAGGCCGTCGCGTAGATCGGCACCGCCCGGCTGCCGGTTGCGAGATCCGGCGGCTGACCCGCATGCAACGCCAGTGTGTCGAAGCCGGGGTAACGGATGGTCATTGTGGTCGATGATCAAGGTGAAAGCCGTGATCATGCATCACGTTTGCGTACACTCGGCGAGCATGGACACGAGAGCAATTCTTCATCCCCCGGTCGAGCCTTACGACTCGGGCATGCTCGCGCTCGACGACGTGCATACGATGTATTGGGAAACGTCGGGCAATCCTGCTGGAGCGCCTGTGGTGTTCGTGCACGGAGGCCCGGGTGGAGGCTGTTCGGCCGAGCACCGGCGCTTTTTCGATCCGGATTTTTTTCGCATCGTGCTGTTTGACCAGCGCGGCGCTGGTGCGGCGACGCCCGTCGGTGACGCCTTCAACAACACCACGCAACATCTGATCGGCGACATGGAGTTATTGCGGAAATATCTCGAGATCGATCGCTGGCTGATTTTTGGTGGTTCCTGGGGCAGCACGCTCGGTCTTGCCTACGGCCAGGCGCATCCGGAGCGTTGTTCCGGATTCGTGCTGCGCGGGATTTTTCTTGGACGCCAGAGCGAGATCGACTGGTTCCTGTATGGCTTGCGCACGGTATTTCCGGAAGCGTGGCATCGATTCGCGAGCATGTTGCCTCCCGCGGAGCGCAAAGACCTGTTGCGGGGTTATTTGAAGCGGCTGTTCGATCCGGACCCGCGGGTCTATCTGCCCTTCGCCCGCGCGTGGAGCGAATACGAGGGGTCGTGCTCAACGTTGCTGCCCAACCCGGAGCTGGTACGCCATTTCGCTGACGAGGCGCTGGGGCTTGCGCGCATGGAAGCGCATTACTTTGCGCACCAGTGTTTTCTAGCTCCCAATGTGCTACTCAACAGCCTTTACCGCATCCGTCACATCCCGGCTTCGATAGTGCAGGCTCGTTACGACATGGTGTGCCCGATCGTCAACGCCGACGAACTCGCACGTGCCTGGCCCACTGCGAAGTACACGATCGTTCCGGATTCTGGTCATTCAGTGTGGGAGCCGTCGGTCAGCGCGGCTGTTGTGGCAGAAGTCGAGCGCATGAAGCTGCATCTTGCGGGGTAGCGGCACTCACTTTGCCGCTTGTTGGTTCGCTCGGAGCGGTCTACGATCGTTTGCATCGCCGCCTTTGCGACGGGAGGAATCATGAAAGTTGCCGACATACTTCGCGTCAAAGGGACTGCGCTTTACACCGTCACGCCGGATGCATCGCTTAGAGATGCGATAAACCTGATGGCCGAAATGGATATTGGCTCCGCGGTCGTAATGGAGTTTGGCCAGTTGGCGGGCATGTTGACCTTCCGCGAAGTCATCAATCGGCTGCATCAAAACGGGGGGGCCATTGGCGATGTGTCGACACGAGCCGCGATGGATCCCTCACCGCTCACGGTGACCTCGGATACGGACATCATGGAAGTGCGTCGCCTGATGCTCGAACGTCACGCGCGCTACCTGCCGGTGATGGATGGACGCACGCTTGCGGGCGTCATTTCCTTTTATGACGTCGCCAGAGCCGTGCTTGAAGAGCAAAGCTTCGAGAACAGAATGCTGAAGGCGTACATCGGCGACTATCACGAGCCTGAGGAGGCACGCAGCTGAGCGTCGCGACTCCGGAAGCGGGCAGCGACTCCTCGCCGGGTCACGAGTCACGTCCGCTTTCGAAAGACTTTCGCATCGCCGTAGTCGGCGCTGGCATCGCGGGGCTGGCATGCGCGCGTCAGCTGGCATCGCGCGGCGGCAAGGTCACGGTGTTCGAGCAGGCACGACGGCCGGGCGGACGCGCCGGCACGCTTCGTACCGAATCGGGCAATTTCGACCACGGCGCAAAATACTTCACAGTGCAAAGCCACGGGTTCGAACGCGTTGTCGCGCAGTGGCTACAGCAAGGTACCGTCAAACGTTGGGACGGCCGTGTGATCTCGATTGACGGTGCAAAGACGGAAGACAAGACGGCATCTGCAACGCGCTACGTCGGCATTGACGGCATGATTTCGATCGCGCGTCACCTTGCCGAAGGACTTGACCTGCGCCTTGATACGCGCATCGGTTCGCTGGTACAGACGGGCTCGCGCTGGTCCTTGCTCGACGAAACTGAGCGCACGCCAACACCGGGCGGCTTTGATGCCGTGGTGCTGGCGATGCCGTCAATCCAGGCAGCGCAACTGGCCGGTGTTACGCCCGCGTTGGTGCCCAGCTTGAAAATGGTTGAATGGCGATCGTGTTGGTCGGCGATGTTGACCCTGCCGGTTGCGAGCGGTTTTGATTTCGCGGGCGCGTTCGTCGAGGACCATGCATCGCTCGCGTGGGCCGCGCGCGAGATCGACGCTGCAGGCGCCGAACATTGGGTTTTGCACGCAACGGCGGGCTGGTCGGGCTCGCATCTGAACATGCCCAGCGATGACGTGGCCGCGCTGCTGGCGCAGGCGCTTGCCGAGCGCTTTAATTTTGGGTTTCGGCCGGCGTTTGTCGCTGCGCATCGCTGGCTGTACGCAACTCCAGTGCGACCGCTGATGGAGCGATATCTGTGGGATGCCGCCTCGCGCGTTGGAGCCGTGGGTGATTGGTGCCAGGGTCCGCGATTGGAGGGGGCCTATCTGTCCGGAGATGGTCTTGGCGCGGCGCTACTTTGAGCGGCGCTTCCACTGGATCGCAGCTGGCTCTGCTGCGCCAGCGCCGATTTGCACCGCTATTTTGGGTGCAGTTTCTAGGCGCCGCTAACGATAATGTCTTCAAGTTTGCGTTCACGCTACTCGCGACTTATGCCGCCGCGCAGTGGGGCGGCCTCGACCCGCGCTATGCCGGCTTCGCGATCGGCGCGCTTTTCATTGCTCCGTTTGTAGTCCTTTCCGCAACTGCCGGCCAACTCGCTGACAAGCGAGAAAAATCGTGGCTGATCCGACGCCTGAAAGACGCCGAGATCTTCGTCATGTCGGTCGCTGCGATTGGGTTGATCCTGCAGTGGTGGGTGGCGGTCTACGCCGCAGTTCTGCTGATCGGGCTGCAGGCGACCGTGTTCGGCCCGGTCAAGTATTCGTATCTGCCGCAGCACTTGAACCCGGCAGAACTGACCGGTGGCAATGCGCTGATCGAGACGGGTACGTTTGTCGCAATCCTGCTGGGAACGATCGCCGCTGGCGTGCTTTTGAACATATTTACCGACGGCGCTGCTGCCGTCGCTGCTGCGATCTTGGCGCTTGCCATTTTGGGTCGTATTGCAGCGCAGTTCATCCCGGCGTCGCCAGCGGCCGATGCCGGGTTGCGCATCAACTGGAATCCATTGTCTGAAACATGGGCGAATCTGAAGATTGCTCGTCGTGACCGGGCAGTGTTCAACTCGTTGCTCGGCATCTCGTGGCTCTGGTTTTTCGGTTCGATTTTTCTTACCAGCCTGGCGCCGTTCGCGCGCGACAATCTGGGCGGCAATGAAACGGTCGTCACCTTCTTGCTCGCTGTGTTTTCGATCGGCATCGGTGCCGGCGCGCTGCTAACCGAGCGTCTGTCCGGACCCAAGGTTGAGATCGGGTTGGTGCCGCTAGGCTCGATCGGCATGAGCCTGTTCGCCGCCGATTTGTACTTCGCAGCGCGCGGTATTGCGCCAATGAAGTCCGGCAGCGTGCTGCAATTTCTTGCGCTTGATGGTGCGTGGCGCATCGTCGCCGACCTCGCGCTGCTGTCAGCGTTTGCCGGTTTGTACTCAGTGCCACTTTATGCATTGATACAGATGCGTGCGCAGAAAACTCATGTTGCCCGCATTGTTGCGGCCAACAATATTCTGAACGCGCTGTTCATCGTCGTGGCGTCGATAATGGCCGCAGCATTGCTCGGGGCGGGACTGACGATCCCGCAACTGTTCTTGGTGGCAGCCGTCATGAACGCCGCCGTGGCTGCCTATATATATCGTCTGGTGCCCGAATTCCTGTTGCGTTTCCTCGCGTGGGTTCTGTCGCATGTTCTGTATCGGGTCCACTCGATTGGCACCGATCGGCTGCCGGACTCCGGTCCCGCAATCCTGGTCTGCAACCATGTGAGCTTTGTTGACGCCGTGCTGATCATGGGCGCAAGTCCCCGGCCGATCCGGTTTGTAATGGATCACCAGATTTTCAGAATCCCTGTGCTGAGCACGTTCTTCCGACAGCTGAAGGCGATTCCGATTGCCTCCGCGAAGGCCGATCCGGCAACCTTGCAGCGCGCACACGAAAGCATCGAGCGCGCGCTCGACGAAGGCGAAATGGTGTGCATTTTTCCCGAAGGCCGAATCACGGATACGGGTGAGCTGTCGCCGTTCCGACCGGGCGTGCGGACCATTGTTGAGCGAAGTCCGGTGCCGGTAATTCCGATGGCGCTGCGTGGACTCTGGGGATCGTTCTTTTCGCGCTACGGGGGTGCGGCGTTCTCGTTGCCCGTCGGCGCGCGGCTTCGTCGCGGATTTCGATCGCGGCTGGAGGTTGTGGTCGGTGAGCCGGTCCCAGCGGAAGCAGCCACGCCTGAAGTGCTGATGCAGCGTGTGATGGAACTGCGCGGCGCGCAGCGCTGAGTTTTCGTCGGGCACAATTGCCGCATGTCTTCCACGTTCGGCCACATTTTCCGCGTTACCAACTTCGGTGAGTCGCATGGGCCGGCAATTGGATGCGTGATCGATGGGTGTCCCCCGGGCTTGCCGCTGGGCGAAGCCGACCTGCAGCATGATCTTGACCGGCGCAAGCCCGGTACCTCGCGCCATGTGACTCAACGCCGCGAGTCTGATCGCGTTGAAATCCTCTCAGGCGTGTTTGAAGGCCAAACCACCGGCACTCCGATCGCATTGCTGATTCGTAACGAGGATGCGAAGGGCCGCGATTACGACGATCTGATCGATACGTTTCGCCCGGGTCACGCCGATTACACCTACTGGCGCAAGTACGGAGTACGAGATCCGCGCGGCGGCGGCCGCTCGTCAGCGCGATGCACCGCACCGATGGTGGCGGCGGGCGCGGTCGCCAAAAAATGGCTGCACGCCAAGTACGGGACTGAGATACGCGGCTGCATGCAGCAGCTCGGCGAAATCGACATCCCGTTCGTAAGCTGGCGCGATGTTGAAAACAATGCCTTCTTCGCGCCGGACCAACGGCTCGTCGCGCGTCTGGAGGAATACATGGATGCATTGCGCAAGAGTGGCGATTCGGTCGGAGCGCGTTTGCGCGTGAGCGCGTCGCGTGTGCCTGCGGGCTTCGGTGCACCACTGGCGGCCAAGCTCGACGCCGACATTGCGCACGCAATGATGGGAATTAATGCGGTGAAGGGTGTGGAAATTGGCGCCGGGTTTGCAAGCGTGCAACAGAAAGGTTCGCAACACGGAGACGAGCTGTTGCCGAGCGGTTTCGCCAGTAACCATGCTGGCGGAGTCTTGGGGGGAATCTCGAGTGGGCAGGACATCGAAGTCTCGATTGCACTAAAGCCTACGTCGAGCATCCGCCTGCCGCGCCGATCGATCACACGCAGCGGCGAGCCAACCCTTGTCGAAACCCAGGGCAGGCACGATCCGTGCGTTGGCATTCGCGCGACGCCGATTGCGGAGGCGATGTTGGCACTGGTGCTGATGGACCATGCGCTGTTGCACCGCGCCCAAAATGGCGACGTGATGCACGAAACGGCTGCGATCGCTGCTCGATCCGGCCTCGATTCAATGTGAACCTGCGAGGGACTGTGCAATGAACTACGTACTGCGTTTGATGCTGGTGGCCGCGGTGGCGGTGCTGGGAGCCTGCGAAACTGTTCAGACGACCGAGGCGGGTGCCGTTGGCGTTGCTCGGAATCAACGTGTTAGTTCGGTGGTCAGCTCTAAGGAAGTCGAGCAGGCTGCGTCGCAGCAATACAGTCAGGTGATTGCCGAGGCGCAGAAAAAAGGTTTGCTCAATCGGAATCCGCAACAAGTGCAGCGCGTCAGGACAATTGCGCAGCGCCTGATTCCACAAACGCGTGTGTTCCGCCAGGACGCGCCTGGCTGGGCGTGGGAGTCAAACGTTTTGACGTCGAAGGACGTGAATGCGTGGGCAATGCCGGGGGGAAAGATGGCCGTTTACACCGGCCTCATCGAGCGGCTCAACGCCACCGACGACGAGCTAGCGGCCGTGATGGGTCACGAAATTGCGCACGCACTGCGCGAACATGCGCGCGAGCGCATCGCCGATCAAATGACGAGCAGCGCGGTGTCCACCGTGGGGGCAATAGCGCTGGAAATTTTCACCGGCGTGCGCGTCGATCCGCAATTGGCTGGTAGCGTGGTGGGTACCGCTCTGGTGCTACCGAACAGTCGCCAAAACGAGCAGGAGGCCGATGTGATCGGCGTGGAGTTGATGGCGCGTGCGGGATACGATCCGCGCGCCGCGCTGAGCCTGTGGCAAAAGATGGGGCAGGTGAGCGGCGGAGGTGGCGCGCCAGAATTCTTATCGACGCATCCGAGTGGTGAAACCCGACTGCGTGATTTGCAGGGCTACGTTAACAAGGTGATGCCGCTTTATCAGGCGGCGCGGCGTTAACCGACGATCAACTCCGCGCGCGCGATCAGTTGCGTGGCCCGCGCGAGTTCGTGTGTCGACTCGGGCGCAGCAGAGCTGCGCGGTTCGAGCTTTAGCGTCAACGCAGCGCGCTCTTCCGTGCTCAGGCGCGAAAACAAGAAGTCGCGCCGATTCGCAGGATCGTCAGCTAAATACAACTGCGTTGCAAACGTTAACGGACCCGGCCCCTGGACCCGCACGTGAATGTGGGGCGTGCGGCCCGGATAAGCGATCGGCTTGATCGTTCGGAAGTAGAACCCGCCGGCACCATCGGTGCGCGCCACGCCGTAGCCCTGGAAGTTCGGATCCCGCTCGGCTTCGGCGCCGCCCGCGGGATGGTGATAAACAGCGTTCGCGTCGCATTGCCAAATTTCAACGACAGCATTCCTCAATGCGTTGCCGCGCAGATCGAGCAGGCGGCCGGTCAGGAAAATCGGCACGCCTTTAGTCAGCACGCGATCGCCTTCGACGCGCAGCAGATCAGCGTCCGTTTCCATCGGTTTCTCGCTCGCATCGCGCGGATAGAACGGACCGAGCGTTTGGGACGGGCTCGCGCGCATTGCCCTCGGCACTGTCTGGGCATCAGCCAACGGCGTTACCAGTGCACCGGCCGCACCGGCCAGCAAATATCGGCGCTGCAATGTGCGTACGTTATTCGGCCTGTCGCTCACGGGTGCCTCCTTTGCAAATGTCGCTTTCAGAGCGCCGCGTGAAGGCAATAGTTCCGCGTTCGGATGGCATAATCGTTCGAGCATGCACACCGCGCGAACACTTTACGACAAGCTTTGGGACGACCACGTGGTGCACGTGGAAGACGATGGCACGACGGTGCTTTACATCGATCGTCATCTGGTGCATGAGGTAACGAGTCCACAGGCCTATGAAGGACTGCGACTGGCAGGGCGCAAGCCGTGGCGCATCAGTTCGATCGTGGCCACGGCCGATCACAACACGCCGACGACCGGGTGGGAAAACGGGTATGGCGGCATCGACGATCCAATCTCGAAAGAGCAGATTGTCACGCTCGATTCCAATATTCGCAGTTTTGGCGCTGCCGCTTATTTTCCATTTCTCGATAAGCGTCAGGGGATCGTTCATGTGATGGGTCCCGAGCAGGGCGCGACGTTGCCTGGCATGACGGTTGTGTGCGGCGACTCGCATACCAGCACGCACGGCGCGTTCGGCGCGCTAGCCTTTGGTATCGGCACGAGCGAAGTTGAACACGTGCTGGCGACGCAGACACTGCTGACGAAAAAGGCCGGCAATATGCTGGTCAAAGTCGCCGGCAGGTTGCCGACCGGCGTTACGGCGAAAGACATCGTGCTTGCGGTCATCGGGCGCATCGGTACCGCGGGTGGTACTGGGTATGCGATCGAATTCGCCGGCTCTGCGATCGACGCGCTGTCGATGGAGGGACGCATGACCGTGTGCAATATGGCGATTGAAGCCGGTGCGCGGGCTGGAATGGTTGCAGTCGATGCGAAGACGATCGAGTACGTGCGCGGTCGGTCGTTTGCACCTTCGGGTGATCTATTCGAGCAAGCAGCCGTTTCATGGCGCACGTTGCACTCCGACTCCGACGCGAAGTTCGACCGCACGATTGAGCTACCTGCCGCTGAGATCAAGCCGCAGGTGACCTGGGGTACTTCGCCCGAAATGGTGACGACCATTGATGGCTCAGTGCCTGACCCTGAAGCGGAGCGCGATCCGGCCAAGCGTGAAGGCATCGAACGGGCGCTGACCTATATGGGGTTGGAGCCCGGGACGCCCATGGCCGGCATTTATCTGGACAAGGTTTTTATCGGTTCTTGCACCAACGGCCGTATCGAGGACCTGCGCGAAGCTGCGTGGGTTGTGAAGCGGTTGGGCAGACGAGTCGCCGGAAACGTCAAGCTCGCAATGGTCGTTCCCGGATCGGGTCCGGTCAAAGCGCAAGCCGAGCGAGAAGGATTGCACGATGTATTTCGTAACGCGGGATTCGAATGGCGCGAGCCCGGCTGCTCGATGTGCCTTGCAATGAACGCGGATCGCCTCGAGCCCGGCGAGCGCTGCGCGTCCACCAGCAATCGCAACTTCGAGGGCCGCCAGGGCACCGGCGGCCGCACGCATCTTGTTTCACCAGCGATGGCAGCGGCGGCTGCAATCGAGGGTCATTTCGCGGACGTTAGAAAGCTTCAATAGGCAAAACTTTAACCAAGGAGATGGAAATGAAATTGCTGTTCATCATGCTCGCGACGGCATTCGCGCTGGTTGCATGCAACACGATGGAAGGGTTTGGTAAAGACGTCGAGAAAGTTGGCTCGAAGATTGAGGACAAAGCGAAAAAGTAGAGCGCAAACTTAAAAATGCAGAAGTTTGAAGTGCACCGCGGCTTGGTTGCGCCATTACCTCGTGCCAACGTTGATACCGACGCCATCATTCCAAAGCAATTCCTGAAATCAATCAGGCGGACGGGGTTTGGTCCGAATTTGTTCGACCAGTGGCGCTATCTGGATCGCGGCGAACCCGGCATGGACAACTCGCGTCGCCCGCTTAATCAGGAGTTTGTGCTGAACCAGGCTCGCTATAAAAACGCTTCGATCCTGTTGGCGGGCAAGAATTTCGGATGCGGATCTTCGCGTGAACACGCACCCTGGGCGCTGCTGCAATTTGGATTTCGCGCGGTCGTTGCACCGAGCTTTGCAGATATTTTCTTTAACAATTGCACGAAAAATGGGCTACTGCCGGTGGCGCTACCCCAGGCTGTGGTCGATCGGTTGTTCGACGAGGTTGCGGTGACGCCCGGATACCAGCTCACGGTTGATCTACCGCGCCAGCTGGTTGTCGAGGGCGATGGGACTGAGCAGGGATTCGACGTTGCGCCATTTCGGAAGCATTGCCTTTTGAATGGGTTTGACGACATCGAACTCACATTGCGACACAGCGACAAGATCGCTGCTTTCGAAAGCAAACGACTGACCGAGCGGCCCTGGCTCGTCAAGACGAGCGGGTAGACGGCAATGAAGATTGCCGTGCTGCCGGGCGACGGCATCGGCAAGGAAATTGTTGCCGAGGCGGTGCGTGTCATCAACGCCCTTAATGAACCTTTCGAGCTCGAGTTTGCTGAGGTCGGCGGTGCCGCCTATGAAGCGCACGGGCACCCTCTGCCGGAACCGACGGTAAGGCTTGCGCAGGCGGCCGACGCCGTGCTGTTCGGAGCAGTCGGTGACTGGAAGTACGACGCGCTCGATTCGCATCTTCGCCCCGAACAGGCAATCCTTGGCTTGCGGAGTCGGATGAAGCTGTTTGCGAATTTTCGACCCGCGGTGTGCTACCCGGAATTGATTGCCGCCTCGACGCTGAAGCCTGAGATTGTTGCAGGGCTCGATCTGCTGCTGGTGCGAGAGTTGACCGGCGATATTTACTTCGGTCAACCGCGGGGGCGGCGTGACGCGCCCGACGGTGATTTTCGCGGCGCTCCCGAAGCGTTCGACACGATGCGATACAGCCGTCCAGAAATAGAACGCATCGCGCGGGTCGCGTTTGAGGCCGCACGCAAGAGGCAGCGGAAACTAACCAGCGTCGACAAGGCCAACGTACTGGCGACATCTCGTTTCTGGCGCGAAGTCGTTTCCGACGTTCACGCGAGCTACGCGGACGTTGCGCTTGACCACATGTATGTTGACAACGCCGCGATGCAGTTGGTCAGAGCGCCGCGAAGTTTTGATGTCATCGTCACGGGGAACATGTTTGGTGACATTCTTTCCGATGAAGCGGCGATGCTGACCGGTTCGATCGGCATGCTCCCTTCGGCGTCATTGAACGAACGGGCGCAGGGTTTATATGAGCCATCGCACGGAAGCGCGCCCGACATTGCGGGCAAAGGGATTGCGAATCCGCTGGCAACGATTTTGTCGGTCGCAATGATGCTGCGGCATTCATTGAATCGCGTCGACCAGGCGGCGCGCATCGAGGGCGCGGTCAAGGGTGCGCTCGCCAGTGGCGTTCGAACCTCTGATATATGGAGCGAAGGTACGCGCAGGGTTGGCACAAGCGAGATGACCGATGCAGTCCTGGCAGCGTTGTAGAGAGGGGCAGCAATGAAAGTTGGGATCGTCGGCTGGCGCGGAATGGTGGGCTCCGTGCTGATGCAGCGGATGAGTGCCGAAAAGGATTTCGAGCTCTTCGACTCGGTGTTCTTCAGCACGTCCAACGCCGGTGGCGATGCACCGGTCGTGACTCGCGGCGAGCGCACGCTCAAGGACGCGTGCGATGTGAAGGCGCTCGCGGCGTGCGATGTGATCGTTACCGCGCAGGGAGGCGACTACACCAACGACGTATTTCCGAAGTTGCGCGATTGCGGGTGGAGCGGCTACTGGATCGACGCGGCTTCGGCACTGCGCATGAAGGATGAGGCGGTCATCGTTCTCGATCCAGTGAATTTGCCGGTAATTCAACAAGCATTGCAGGTCGGGGGCAGAAACTTCATCGGCAGCAACTGCACTGTTGGCCTGATGCTGATGGCGCTCGACGGGTTGTTAAAGGCTGACTTGATCGAGTGGGTCAGTGCGATGACGTACCAGGCGGCCTCGGGTGCCGGTGCACCGCAGATGCGTGAGCTGCTCGAACAAATGGGCCACGCGCATGCTTCCGCGCGAGAATTGCTTGCTGATCCGAGTTCGGCGATTCTTGAAATCGACCACGCGGTCTCGACCAGCCTGCTATCGGATCAGCTGCCGGTACGCCACATCGGTGCTCCGCTTGCCGGCAGCTTGATTCCCTGGATCCATGATGATCTCGGCAACGGAGTGAGCCGCGAAGAGTGGAAGGCCGGTGCCGAAGCCAATAAGATCCTTGGTCGTCCCGCAATGGGAGAACCAGGGTCCTTGGTGATCGATGGCATTTGTGTACGGATTGGCGCGATGCGTTGCCACAGCCAGGCACTGACGATCAAGCTGCGCGCGGATCTTCCTATCTCGGAAGTCGAGAAAATTTTGAGCAACGCAAATGAATGGGTCGCGGTCATTCCAAATAATCGCGACGACAGCATTCGCGAGTTGTCTCCCGCAAGCGTCAGCGGCACGATGAGTATTCCCATTGGGCGCCTGCGCAAACTCGCAATGGGCCCTGAATATATTTCGGCGTTTACGGTCGGTGATCAGCTCCTATGGGGCGCTGCCGAACCGTTAAGACGCATGCTGCGCCTGTTGATCAAATAGAAACTGCGCGTGGTGTGAGCGCATTGCGGCTTCAGGCAAATCTCACATAAAGGCGTGAGTTACCGCTATTTCTAAGCTTGCGACCGTAAGTCCATGATGTTATGTTCGAAAAACGTTGCATCCCATCAGGGGGCGGAATGCCATCCCAAAAATTTGCGCGCGCGCCCCTATGGTGCGCGCTTTCACTTGCGCTCGGTCTGGCGGTCAGCACACCGCAAGCAGATGCTGCAGGACTCGGACGTCTAGCCGTCACATCGGGACTCGGGCAGCCATTGCGCGCCGAGCTCGAAGTGACTTCGATTGGGCGCGATGAGCTGCCGACTTTGCAAGTCAGGATGGCACCGATTGCGGCCTTTCGCGCAGCCAATCTGGACTTCAACCCGGCGCTGACCAACCTTCGCTTCGCGCTCGACAAGCGTGCAGACGGGGGTTACTTCGTGCGCATCAGTTCCGCGCAGCCGGTCAACGAGCCGTATCTCGATCTGATGGTCGAGCTGACCTGGGCTACGGGCCGCGTAATCCGCGAGTACACCGTTTTGCTCGATCCACCGTCGTTGCGCGCTGACGCGCCGATATTGCCGCCAGTCGCGGCAACCGCTTCGCCAAGTGTGCCGGGAGTGGTTCCACCGACCGCCGCATCGCGCCAGCCTGCTACCCCATCGGCAGCACCGAGCGCTGCGACGCCGCCGGCCGCGTCTTCGGCTCCTCCTCCGGCGACTGCGACCGCTCGTTCCGCGCCGACACGGCCGACACCCGCTGCGCCTGCTGCCAGCGTTGCAGCAACACCATCTGAAGGCTCATATGTAGTGAAGTCGGGCGACACGCTTGGCGCCATTGCGGCTCGCAACAAGCCCGCAACGGTCTCGCTGGATCAGATGCTCGTTGCAATGCTGCGCGCCAACCCGGATGCGTTCGTTGCCAAGAACATGAATCGGCTTCGCGCGGGATCGACGCTGTCGATTCCGTCCGCGGCCGATGCCGCTGCCTTGGAGCAGCGTGAAGCTCGTCGTGAAGTGGTTGCACAAAGCGCCGATTTCTCGCAATACAGAAGCCGTCTCGCGCAAGCCGCCGGTTCGGCGCCGGTCGCAGCCGCGGCACCCGCGGCCGCTGGCTCGGGCCGCGTGACTGCCCGCGTGCAAGACAAGAGCGCCCCGGCTCAAACAGGCGGCGACCAGCTCAAGATTGCACGTGCTGATACGAAGTCCGGAGCGACTTCCGCTGCCGCCGCCGCTGCTGCGAAAGCCGATGAGGCCGCAGCCAAGGCGCGCGCTGTACGCGAAGAGCAGGAACGCGCCGCGCAGCTCAAAAAAACCAATGACGCGATCCAGAAAGCGCTGCAAGTGCAAAGCAAGGCCGGCGCCGTAGCCCAGAAGCAGGCCGAGAAAAGTGCGCCGGTCGCAGCACCGTCGACGCCGCTGGCTCCTGGACCCGTCGCCGTTGCCCCGGTATTGACGCCGGTGCCTGCGCCAACGCCGGCACCAACACCCGCACCAACACCGGGTGTCACGACGCCTTCGCCGGCGCCAGCGACGCCAGTGTCGCCGCCGGGCACGCCGCCAGTGACGCCGACGCCGATCGATAGTTCGAAGTCGTCGCCATCGGCCGTTACCTCGCCGTCAACTTCGACGACTGTGCCTGACGCCGCTCCCGCGCCAGCACCGGTCACACCGTTGGCTACGACTCCGCCCCCTGTCAAAAAATCGACGCCTCTGCCGCCGCCGCGCGAAGAGCCGAGTTTTTTCTCGGAACTGTTAAGCAATACAACCACCCTGATCGGGCTGGTGGGCATTGTCGCGTTGCTGATAGGGTTGTTTGCCTGGAGCGCCTATCGCAAGCGTCGCGCTGAAAGCAGCGACAGGTTTAAGGAAACCGGCGAAGGCGTGCAGGCCAATTCGATGTTTGGCGCGACCGGTGGACAAAGCGTGGACACGGGTACGAGCACCTTCAACTCGAGCTTCATTCCGGCGGCTTCGCAGCTGGACTCGAATGAAGTCGATCCTGTTGCTGAAGCCGATGTGTACATCGCTTACGGTCGTGAGGAACAGGCCGAAGATATTCTGAAGGAAGCGCTGCGTTTGCAGCCTGATCGCCACGCCGTACGCGTCAAGCTGATGGAAATTTACGCGCGCCGCGGTGACAAGTCATCGTTCATGGCGGTTGCCGAGGAATTGCGTGAGCGTACCGGTGCGACCGGCGAAGATTGGGAGCGGGGTGTCAAGCTTGGCCGTACCGTTGATCCCGCGCATGCGATGTTTGCAGGTGCCGTTGGAGCTTCCTTGGGTGATACGACGCGTGGCCCGACGACTGGTTTCCGGCTCGATCCGAACACTCGTTCGAAAAGCCCGGCGACATTGGGTGGGGGCGCCACCGGCGGGCTGGATCTCGGAGGCCTGACTGGCAGCTCGGTGATGAGCCGCGATACGACATCGTCAAACGTACCGCCGCTGACCAAGATGGTGGTTGATACGCGTTCGACCGATACAACGATGCAGTTCGAAACCAAGATGCCGCAGGACACCAAGATGTCGGGTCCGGCGACTACATCGGCGCCAACCACGCAGTTCCGCGCGACTAGGCCTGGGGATAATGCGGCAGAGCAGGCGAAGAGTGCGGCCGCTGCAATGGGTGCTTCAACTGACTTTGGCTCGCTCGACTTTGACTTGGGTCCTACGCGTATGGGATCCCTCGACGTCGCCACGCGGATGCCGGACTTTGAAGAAACACCAAGCCCGGTGCCGAGTTCGGGGGCGAGACGCGGAGGCGATGATGTCGATGTGTTTGCCGCGACCGCTCCGCAAAGAGCCGAGCCTCCCGCGGTGGCCGATATCGATTCCGCGCTCTCGAAGGACCGCTATCCGGCGATGGCACCGACTGCCACCGGCGTTGGCGCAATCCCCGACCTCGATCTAAACATTCCTCCGCCGACGCGTATGCCGGTGGCCCCATCGCCCCGCATGCCCGCTGCACCTTCCCCAATGATGGAGGAGGAGTTATCGCGCCCCACCGTGATCGGCATGAAGTCTGCACCGGTCGGTAACCTGCCCGATGAACAGGCGGCGCGCCTGACTGCCAATACCGACCAGGCCACCGTACCTTTGATCGATTTCGACTTGTCGGCGGTGAGCCTCGATGCTGCAACCAAGCGCGGCGAAACCGAGCCAGGCAGTGCGCTTGCGCAGCAAATGGCCACCAAGCTTGATCTAGCGCGTGGTTACATCGACCTTGGCGTCAAGGACGGTGCTCGCGAACTGCTCGACGAAGTGATGCGTGATGGAACGCGCGAGCAGCGTCAGAACGCAGTCGATCTGATCAAGCAGATCGAGAACTAGGCAAGGGCGAGCGCCAGTCGCTCGCCTGTGCTTCTGCGGCTTCTCTGAAGGTGCGCCTTGCGCTGGGTCTTGAGTACGACGGCGCTAGTTTTAGAGGCTGGCAAACGCAGCCCGACGATCGAGGCGTCCAGGACTGCGTTGAAACAGCACTGACGCAGATCGCAGGTGGACCCGTTTCAACCATTTGCGCTGGCCGCACCGACAGCGGTGTTCACGCGCTCGACCAGGTTATTCACTTCGACACCGATGTTGCTCGACCCACCACTGCGTGGGTGCGCGGAGTCAACCGTTTTCTTCCGCCATCGGTCGCGGTTCGCTGGGCCCGTGTCGTTGGCAATGATTTCCATGCGCGCTACGGCGCTAAACGACGGCGCTACGACTACTGGATTGTCAATGCGCCCGTGCGTTCACCGCTTGCGCATCAACGCGCAGGGTGGGTTTTTCGACACCTCGACGAAAACGCAATGCAACGAGCAGCGCAGCATCTGATCGGGCGCCACGATTTCACATCCTTTCGTTCCGCCGAATGCCAGGCATCGACTCCCGTGCGAAACGTCGAACGGCTGACGGTAGAACGTCGCGGGCCGTTGCTTCAGATCAGTGTCAGCGCGAATGCATTCTTGCATCACATGGTGCGCAATGTAGTCGGTTCGCTTGTTTATGTAGGCGTGGGGCGGCGCCCGGCGGATTGGGCCAGAGATGTTCTTAACGCGCGCGATCGGGCAGCAGCCGCACCGACGTTTGCCGCCGCAGGCTTGTATCTCACCCGGGTCGAGTACGATCAGGCGTTTGGTTTGCCTGCGCCCGATGAGCAGGCCGGCTGGACCCATGCGTACACGAATCAAGATTTGCGGACTGACGCGAGAAGCTGATGTGGTTGCGGCGATTGCCGCTGGCGCTGACGCGGTCGGGTTTGTCTGTTACCCGCCAAGTCCGCGTTATGTCACACCGTCACGGCTACGTAGCCTGAGTCGCGAGCTCGGAGTTTTTGCGACTCCGGTCCTGTTGTTCGTCAATGCCGCGCCTGATCTCGTGGAGGGCGCTCTCGAGATGGTACCGACCGGCTGGCTGCAATTTCATGGCCACGAACATGAGCCTGCGTGCAGCCGCTACCAACGTCCTTACATTCGCGCCGTGCCAATATCACAGGCGACTGACTTCTCTGATGCGCAGGGCGAGTTCGGATCGGCCAGTGCGCTGCTAGTGGATGCGCCCAGCGCGGATTTCGGCGGCAGCGGGCGGTCGTTTGACTGGTCGCTGTTGATAGCACCGCGTGTTAAGCCCTTGGTGCTTGCAGGCGGGCTCAACGCCGAGAATGTAGGCGCTGCGATGGGTGAGGTTCGACCGCATGCGGTCGATGTCAGCAGCGGTGTCGAGCAGCAGCCGGGAATCAAGAGCGCAGAGAAGATGCAACACTTTGTCGACGCCGTGCGTCGCGCTGATCAGCGATTGTCCGCATGAAGCCGTACGACCTGCCGGATGCGCGCGGCCACTTTGGGCCCTACGGCGGCATATTCGTCGCTGAAACGCTGATGCATGCGCTTGAAGAGCTACGGCAGGCGTATCTGAAGTATCAGCGCGATCCCGAGTTCACCTCCGAACTTCAGTACGAACTCAAACACTTCGTGGGCAGGCCAAGTCCTATCTATCACGCACGTCGGTGGTCAGAGATGCTGGGCGGTGCGCAGATCTACCTGAAGCGCGAGGATTTGAATCACACCGGCGCGCACAAGATCAACAACACCGTGGGCCAGGCGCTGCTTGCCAAACGCATGGGAAAGCCGCGCGTAATTGCAGAGACGGGTGCTGGGCAGCACGGCGTAGCTGCAGCCACGGTGGCTGCGCGCTACGCGATGGAATGCGTCGTCTACATGGGGCGGGACGACATGCAGCGACAGGCGGCCAACGTTTACCGGATGAAACTACTCGGTGCAACGGTAGTGCCCGTCGACAGCGGCAGCCGCACGCTGAAGGATGCGCTGAACGAGGCGATGCGCGACTGGGTCACTAACGTCGAGAACACTTTCTACATTATCGGTACGGTGGCGGGACCCCATCCGTATCCGATGATGGTGCGTGACTTCAATGCGGTCGTCGGCAAGGAGTGCATCGAGCAGATGCCTGAGATTGCCGGCCGCCAACCCGATGCGGTCATCGCCTGCGTCGGCGGCGGCAGCAACGCAATGGGAATTTTCTACGAATACATCAAGTACAAGGACGTCAAACTGATCGGCGTCGAAGCGGCGGGGGAAGGTCTGACCAGCATGAAGCACGCGGCCAGCCTGCAGCGCGGATCGCCGGGCATACTGCACGGCAATCGAACCTATCTGCTGCAGAACGACGATGGACAGATCATGGAAACACATTCGATCAGCGCCGGGCTCGATTATCCGGGCGTCGGACCTGAGCACGCATGGCTGATGGATGAGGGACGCGCCGAGTACGTCGGCGCAACCGACGACGAGGCATTGCAAGCGTTTCATACCTGTTGCCGAATCGAAGGAATTATTCCGGCACTGGAATCGAGCCACGCTCTTGCCTACGCGGCCAAGCTGGCGCCCACGCTGGACAAAGATGCAGTGCTGCTGATCAACTTGTCGGGTCGTGGCGACAAAGACTTGCACATCGTTGCCGAGCGCGGTGGTCCTGCCTACTGATGTCGCGCATTGCGGCTCGTTTCGCCGATCTTCGCGCACGCGGCCGCCCGGGTCTGATCCCGTATATCTGCGCTGGCGACCCGGCGCGCGAAACGACTGTACCGTTGATGCACGCACTGGCGCGTGCGGGGGCCGATGTGATCGAAGTCGGCGTACCTTTTTCAGACCCGATGGCCGACGGCCCGGTGATTCAGCGCGCGGCCGAGCGGGCGATACGCAACGGCGTTGGCCTGACCGCCACTCTTGCAATGGTCGCCGAATTTCGCGAGTGCGACGCTGTCACACCGGTGGTGCTGATGGGATATGCAAATCCTATCGAGCGCATGGGCCGGGCCGAGTTCACAGATGCGTCGCGGTTAGCTGGCGTGGATGGAGTGCTCGTGGTCGACTACCCTCCCGAGGAATCGATCGGATTTTCGGCGGCGTTGCGGGAAGCGGGAATCGACGCCATCTTTCTGCTCGCTCCAACGACCACCGACGAACGCATTGCATCGATTGCGCGGCAGGCATCGGGGTATCTGTACTACGTCAGCCTCAAGGGGACGACTGGGGCGGCAAATCTGGACGTACGAAGTGTGGCTGCGAGGATGCCCGCGCTTCGCCGTCACACTGAGCTACCGGTTGGGGTCGGCTTTGGTATTCGAGACGCCGCCACCGCCCAGGCCGTTGCGCAAGTGGCCGATGCGGTCGTAATCGGCTCTCGCGTGATCGAGGAACTCGAACGTGCGCCGGCGGAACAGCGTGTTCAAGCGGTGGAGGGTTTCGTCGCCAGTATTCGTGCTGCGATCGATAGTCCGCCACTGGTGCGAGCTGCCTAAGGAAAACGATGAGCTGGATTGACAAGATTTTGCCGCCGCGCATCAAGCGCGAAGAAGGGGCAGCCCGCAAGAGTGTGCCCGAAGGGCTGTGGACCAAATGCCCGGGATGCGAAGCCGTTTTATATACGGCTGAATTGCAAAAGACGTTATTTGTTTGTCCAAAATGCGCACATCACATGCGCATCGGTGCGCGCGCGCGGCTTGACGCGCTGCTCGACGCCGAGGGCCGCTATGAAATCGGCCAGGAAATCTTGCCGATCGACGCCCTGAAGTTTCGCGACACGCGCAAGTATCCGGAGCGGTTGCAGCAGGCGATCGAAATTACTGGCGAAACTGACGCACTGATCGTGATCGGGGGTTCGATCCGCGCACTGCCGCTGGTGGCCGCGTGCTTTGAATTCGATTTCATGGGTGGATCGATGGGATCGGTGGTTGGCGAGCGTTTCGTGCGCGGCGTGCAGACTGCGATCGAGCAGAAGGTACCGTTCATTTGCATTACCTCGACGGGCGGGGCACGGATGCAGGAAGGGTTGCTGTCGCTGCTGCAGATGGCCAAGACCACCGCGATGATCGCGCGCCTTGCCGATGCAAAGTTGCCGTTCATCAGCGTGCTGGCCGATCCGACCATGGGCGGAGTGTCGGCAAGCTTTGCTTTCATGGGCGATGTGGTGATGGCAGAGCCAAAGGCACTGATCGGCTTTGCAGGTCCGCGCGTCATCGAGCAAACTGTGCGCGAAAAATTGCCCGAAGGATTTCAGCGTTCGGAGTTCTTACTAACCAAGGGTGCGATCGACATGATCGTCGATCGTCGCCAGATGCGCGATGAAATCGCGATGTTATTGGCGTTGTTGCTGAAGCAACCTATGGAAGCTATCGCTTAGACGGGGTCGCCGGCCGCTGCGCGTCCGGCGACGCAAGCTTTGTTAAATCTTTCGACGTGGCTCGCTCGTGTCGAGCGGTTACATGCCAAACCAATCGATCTCGGGCTTGAGCGCGTGCGGCCGGTGGCCGAGAGGCTTGGGTTACAGCTTGAGGTGCCGACAATCATCGTAGGCGGTACCAACGGCAAAGGATCGACGTGTGCTTTGCTCGATTCAATCTTGCGAGCGGCCGGGTATCGCGTCGGCCTGTACACGTCGCCGCATCTGCTGCAGTTCAATGAGCGCGCGCGGGTCGATGGCGCCGACGCAAGCGACGCGGCGCTGGTCGAACAGTTCGAAGCGGTTGAAGCGGTGCGTGGAGACGCGACGCTGACTTACTTCGAATTCACTACGCTTGCGATCGTCCGGCTGTTTGCGCAGTCGAAGCTGGATGCGATCGTGCTAGAGGTCGGGCTCGGCGGGCGGCTCGACGCGGTCAACCTGTTCGATGCCGATGTATCGGTTGTGACGTCGGTCGCGCTCGATCACACCGACTACCTCGGCGACACCAGAGAGCAGATCGGCATCGAGAAAGCCCATATCTATCGGCGCGGTCGACCGGCGATCTGCAGCGATCCGCTACCGCCGCAGTCGTTGCTTGATCACGCGCATGCGATCGGTGCCGATCTTTGGCAATTTGGACGCGATTTCAACTATCAGGGGGATCGCCAGCAATGGAGCTATGCGGGCCGCAAGATGCGGCGCTCGAGTTTGCCGTATCCGGCGCTGCGTGGGGCCAATCAGCTGTTGAACGCATCCGGAGCCTTGGCGGCGCTCGAAGCACTGTCGGGGAAACTGCCGGTGCCCCAACAAGCAGTGCGGCAGGGCTTGCTGACCGTGCAACTGCCGGCTCGGTTTCAGGTATTGCCGGGGCGACCGGCGGTGGTGCTTGATGTTGCGCACAATCCTCATGCAGCAGCGGTCCTGGCGCAAAACCTGGACATGATGGGTTTCTTCCCAGCCACGCATGCGGTGTTCGGCATGTTGCGTGACAAGGACATCGACAGCGTGATCGAGAAAGTCAAAGACAAGATCGATCACTGGCATGTTGCGTCCACTGTCGGCGTGCGTGGCACCACGGGGGCTGACCTTGCAGCGCGGATTCGAGCAATAGCTCCACACAGCGCGGTGCACGAGCATGCAAGCTTCGCAACGGCCTACGATGCAGCGCTTAAGAGCGCTGAGCCGGATGATAGAATTTTGGCGTTCGGTTCATTTCTTTCAGTGGCTGAAGTGTTGCGCGCAGTCAGCTGAACCGTCGCTTCGCCGGCCAGCGCATCGCGCCAGGTTCTGCATGGAGTTTTGATGCCCGTGGCCTTCTGGCGCCGCAAAGACGTGTCACCGTCAGCGACTGAGTCACGCACAACCAAGCGCGCTGCGTCCTCAGTGAACGCTGATGAAGATCGTGGCCGCAGCGAGGCCGACAATGTGCGCGCCCGCGCACGGCGGCGGCTCATAGGCGCCGCGGCGCTTTTGCTCATCGTTGCAGTCGTCGTCCCGATGACGCTCGACCCCGAGCCCACACCGGTGGCCGACAACATTGCGATCGATATTCCAAGCGAGAAATCACCGTTCACGCCGCGGCTTTCCTTGCCGCCGGTTCCGGCGCCTGACAACGTGCCGGTCGCCCCCCCTGCCGATTTTGGTGCCGCGCCCGAAAAGGTTGGCGATTCATCCAAGGTTGCCGATCCAGTTGCAACTCGCGACGTTTCGCGAGCGACCGATGTCAGCAAAACGCTGGAGACGAAGCCGGCCGGCGATAATAAGAAAATGGACGAGCAGCAGCGAGCGCGCGCGCTGCTGGAAGGCAAGGCAAGTGCGAAACCGGTCGTGGCAAGTAAGGCTGAGCGCTTTGCACTGCAGGCTGCGGCTCCCGCGAGCGAGTCCGCGGCTCGTGAGCTGGTCGAGAGGCTGAAAAAGGGCGGCCTTGCCCCATATATGGAGAAAGTGGATACGACTCAGGGCGCGCGTTTTCGAGTGCGCCTCGGTCCGTACGCTTCGCGCGATGAAGCCGATGGAGTTCGCGCGCGATTAAAGGCGCAAGGCATTAGTGCCAACCTGATCACTCTTTGACATTCGCCGGAACACTGGGCGAGGAAGGTAGATAGTCGATGTGCGGAATTGTCGGAGTGGTGGCCACGGGTCCGGTTAATCAGTTGTTGTATGACTCGCTGCAACTGCTGCAGCACCGTGGCCAGGACGCCGCCGGTATTGCCACTGGCTCAGGCAATACCTTTTCGATGTGGAAAGGCCAAGGCATGGTGCGAGAAATTTTTCGTACACGAAACATGCGCAACCTGACCGGCAACGTCGGCATCGCCCACGTCAGGTATCCGACTGCAGGCTCGGCATTCAGTATCGAGGAGGCGCAGCCGTTTTACGTCAACGCGCCGTTCGGCATCACGCTCGGGCATAACGGAAATCTGACGAATGCGGTGCAGCTCAAAAGCGAGATGTTTCGCATCGACCGGCGTCATATCAACACGAATTCGGATTCAGAGATTCTGCTGAATGTGCTCGCGCATGAACTGCAGGAAGGAACGTCGAGCTACACGCTCGACCCGGCGACGATCTTCAGAGCGGTCGCAGGGTTGCAGAAACGCGTGCGTGGTGCGTATGCATGTGTTGCGCATATCGCAGACCATGGGATTCTGGCGTTTAGAGACCCCTACGGTATTCGCCCGTTGGTGTATGGCGTCAACGAAACTGACGCAGGAACCGAATACATGGTCGCGAGCGAATCGGTCGCGCTCGAAGGGCTGGGTTTCAAGTTCGTGCGCGACGTAGCGCCTGGCGAAGCCGTCTTCATTGACATCGACGGCAATTTTTATTCGCAACAGTGCTCCGACAATCCGACGCTGAATCCCTGCATTTTCGAATACGTTTATTTCGCGCGCCCGGATTCTGTGATGAATGGCGTAAGCATTTACGGCTCGCGCTTGAAGATGGGTGAATATCTGGCGGACAAGATTCGCAGCCAGTTGCCGACGGGCGCCATCGATGTCGTGATGCCCATTCCGGAGACGTCGCGGCCTGCTGCCATGCAGTTGTCGGCCAAGCTTGGGCTGGAGTTCCGCGAGGGTTTTTTCAAAAATCGTTATGTCGGCCGCACCTTCATCATGCCGGGTCAGGCGGTGCGCAAGCGGAGCGTGCGCCAGAAGCTGAGCGCGCTGCCCACCGAGTTCAAAGGGAAGAATGTTCTGCTGGTCGACGATTCGATCGTGCGTGGCACGACCTCGCGCGAGATCGTCAACATGGCGCGCGAAGCGGGCGCCAACAAGGTGATCTTCGCATCGGCGGCGCCGCCGGTGCGTTATCCGAATGTTTATGGAATAGACATGCCGACGCGTCAGGAGCTGATCGCGCACGGGCGATCCGACGAGGAAATTCAGCGGCTAATTGAGGCCGACGGGCTTGTGTATCAGGACATCGATGCGATGAAACGCTCGGTGTTGGAGCTTGGACCTCATTTGAAGAATTTTGAGGCCAGCTGTTTTGATGGGGCGTACGTTACGGGTGATATCACGCCGGAATATCTTGACCGGCTCGAAGCCGCGCGTGAGCTGGCTGCAATCGCCGAAAGCGACCCGTATTCGCAACTCAACCTCAATCTTGCACAAGCGGACTAGCCACGATTTTTTCCAGCCACTTCAAGTAATATTCACTATCGCGCCGATTTGAATCAGCTTGCGGGCGCTTAACAAATACGGCTAAAGCGATGGTGACGCGAAACGATGACGCACCCGCCAAGCTGCATTTAACAGTGAGGCGGGTTTTTTATGTCCGAGCCGATCACACAGGCATTTGACTTTGCAACGCGTGCGGTGCGCGCGGGCACCGAGCGAAGCCAATTTAATGAGCACAGTGAGGCGCTGTTTCTGACGTCAAGCTTCGTGTTCGACAGTTGCGCTCAGGCCGCCGCGCGCTTTTCGGGCGCCGAGCCAGGCAACGTTTACTCGCGGTTCACTAATCCGACGGTAACCATGTTCGAGCAGCGGCTTGCGTCGCTCGAGGGCGCGGAGGATTGTCTGGCAACCGCCTCCGGCATGGCGGCCATCATGGCCACTTGCCTGGCTACCCTGCGCGCCGGCGATCACGTAGTTTGCGCAGCCAATGTGTTCGGCGCGACGATTCAACTCTTCAGCAATCTGCTGTCGCGTTTCGATATTGCGGTCAGTTACGCCGACGCGACCGACGTTAATGCCTGGCGCGCGGCGTCAACCCCGCGCACGCGGTTGCTTTACTGTGAAACACCGTCAAACCCGCTGATGGAAATTGTCGACCTCCGCGCGTTCGGAAATTTTGGCCGCGAGATCGGCGCGCTGTCAGTGGTTGACAATTGTTTTTGTACGCCGGCGCTTCAACGTCCGTTCGAGTTCGGCGTCGATGTTGTGATTCACTCTGCGACCAAGTATCTGGACGGCCAGGGGCGCGTTCTCGGCGGCGCAGTTCTAGGTACCAAGGCATTCATTCGAGAACAACTGCTGCCGGTGCTGCGCAGTAGAGGCCCAAGTCTTTCGGCATTCAACGCGTGGGTGCTGCTTAAGGGCCTCGAAACTCTTGAGATACGGATGCGCGCGCAAGGCACCTCTGCGCAAGTGCTGGCGGGATGGCTCGAGCAACGTCCCGAAGTGGCTCGTGTTTACTTTCCGGGCCTGGAATCGCACCCGCAAGCCGCGCTTGCGCGCTCGCAACAATCACACGGTGGCGCGGTTGTCGCGTTTGAGGTTAAAGCCGACGCGTCATCGCAACGATCGCGCGCCTGGAAAATTATCGATTCGGTTCGTACGATGTCGATCACGGCCAACCTGGGCGATACCCGATCAACGATCACTCACCCGGCGACAACCACGCATGGCCGCCTATCGCACGCCGACCGGTCGCGCGCTGGGATTACTGAAGCATTGATCAGGATCGCGGTCGGACTTGAGTCGGTCGAGGATCTGAAACGCGACCTTGCGCAAGCGCTAGCTGCCCATTGACCCAGGACGTCATGGCTCGTACAATTCCGACCAAATTAATCGGGAATTATTGGCGCGGGCATCGGTCGAACTCTGCATGAGACTTACCACCAAAGGTCGCTTTGCCGTCACCGCAATGATTGACGTGGCGATGCGGCAGCATGAGGGTCCAGTGACGCTGGCGGGTATCAGCGACCGTCAGCGGATTTCGCAGTCCTATCTTGAACAGCTGTTCGGCAAGTTACGGCGCCGCCGGCTCGTGTCCAGTACGCGCGGTCCAGGCGGCGGCTATCAGCTGAACCGTCCGATGGACAAAACGACGGTGTCCGACATTATTTTTGCAGTCGACGAAGCGCTCGATGCGACGCAATGCGGTGGCAAGGAAAATTGCCACGATGATCAGCGGTGCATGACACATGATCTGTGGGCGAGCTTGAATGCCCGCATGTTCGACTATCTGAATTCGGTGACGCTCGCCGACCTGGTGCAGCAGCAAAAGCAAAAGGGGCGAGGTCCGACCGTTGCGGTACTGCACGACAGCCGTTTGCTGCGGCGGGCCGCAAAGCTTTCCGCTACCGAGCGAGCGCAGCAATGACGATGCAGCTTCCAATTTATCTCGATTATTCCGCGACAACGCCGGTTGACCCGCGGGTGGTCGACGCGATGATTCCATGGTTGCGCGATAACTTCGGCAACCCGGCATCGCGCAGCCATGCGTTTGGTTGGGCGGCCGAGAAAGCGGTCGATGAGTCCCGCAATCAGGTGGCTGCGTTGGTGAATTGCGACCCACGCGAGTTGATCTGGACGTCTGGCGCGACCGAGTCGATCAACCTGGCGGTAAAAGGTGCTGCGCACTTCTATAAGGACAAGGGCAAACACCTTGTAACCGTCAAGACCGAGCACAAGGCGACGCTCGACACAATGCGCGAGCTCGAGCGCGACGGCTTCGAGGTCACGTATCTCGACGTCGAGGAAAACGGATTGCTGGATCTCGCCAGGCTCGCAAGCGCGTTGCGGCCGGACACCATCCTCGTTTCGGTGATGGCCGTTAACAACGAGATCGGCGTGATTCAGGACATTGACGCGATCGCCGAAATGACGCGGTCGCGCGGCATTATTTTTCATGTCGACGCGGCGCAGGCCAGTGGGAAGATCGTGATCGATCTGGCGCCTTCGAAGGTTGACCTGATGTCCTTCTCGGCGCACAAGACCTACGGGCCTAAGGGCGTTGGTGCACTTTTTGTCAGACGTAAACCGCGCGTGCGTCTGGAGGCGCAGATGCACGGCGGCGGGCACGAACGCGGTTTGCGTTCGGGCACGTTGCCGACGCATCAGATTGTCGGCATGGGCGAGGCATTCCGTTTGGCGCGAGAGGAAATGGCGACCGAAAATGAACGCATTCGCATGCTGCGCGATCGCCTGTGGGCCGGCATCTCGCAAACGGAGCAGGTATTTCTGAATGGGGACTGGGAGCGTCGCGTCCCGCACAATCTAAACGCGAGCTTCAACTTCGTCGAAGGCGAGAGCATGATCATGGCGATGAAGGATGTTGCCGTTTCATCGGGATCAGCTTGTACTTCGGCCAGTCTGGAACCTTCTTATGTATTGCGCGCACTCGGGCGCAGCGACGAACTGGCGCATAGCTCGATCCGCTTTACCGTCGGCCGCTTCACGACGCCGGAGGAAATTGACTTCACAATTGATCTGGTGACAAGGCAGGTTGCGCGGTTACGCGAGATGTCTCCGCTTTGGGAGATGTATAAGGACGGAATTGACTTGAGCACCGTGCAGTGGGCGGCACACTAGAACGCGCACGAAAGTTCAACCTACTTTCGTTCGATTAGTAGTAAAAATAACTGGCGGAGCCAGACGTTTTTTGATGTAAAGGCAAGCGAGAGCAGGGAGTTGCAATGGCATACAGCACCAAGGTAATCGATCACTACGAAAATCCACGCAATGTCGGCTCGTTCGACAAGGGTGACGATCATGTCGGCACCGGAATGGTCGGTGCGCCCGCCTGCGGCGACGTGATGAAATTGCAGATCAGGGTCAACGAGAATGGCGTTATCGAGGATGCCCGGTTCAAGACTTACGGCTGCGGTTCGGCAATCGCCAGTTCATCGCTTGTGACCGAGTGGGTAAAGGGTAAGACGCTCGACGAAGCCGGGACGATTCGTAACACCCAAATCGCCGAAGAACTCGCGTTGCCGCCGGTCAAGATCCATTGCTCGATTCTGGCCGAGGATGCGATCAAGGCGGCTATCGACGATTACCGCGCGAAGCACATCCAATCCGTGGAAATGAAAGCGGCATGAGCGAAGCTGCAGCGCAATCCCCCGGCGTGACGATGACCGAGCGCGCCGCTAAACACGTCGCGGGATTTCTGGCCAAACGCGGCCGCGGAATCGGCCTGCGATTAGGCGTGCGAACGACTGGCTGTTCGGGGATGGCCTACAAACTTGAATACGCTGATGTTGCACAGCCCGAGGACCGGGAGTTTGAAAGTCATGGCGTCAAAATTCTGGTTGATCCGAAGAGTCTCGCGTACCTCGAAGGTACGGAGCTCGACTTCGGACGCGAGGGTTTGAACGAAGGGTTCAAATTCAACAATCCGAAGGAAAAAAACCGCTGCGGTTGCGGCGAATCCTTCAACGTCTAAGCGAAGCCGCGTTCGGGCGTGCTCGTCATGCTGGCACTCCCCGACCATTTCAAACTGTTTGATCTGCAGCGCCGCTTTCAAATCGATGCGGAAGCGCTCGATACGGCGTATCGCACGGTTCAGTCGCACGTTCATCCGGACCGTTTCGCGGCCGGCACTGCTGCCGAGAGCAGGGTGGCGATGCAATGGGCCACGCGCGCCAACGAGGCTTACCGCACGCTGAAGTCGCCGCTGAAGCGCGCGGCTTACCTGTGTGAGCTCGCAGGTGTTCCGATCGATGCAGAATCCAACACAGCGATGCCCGCGGACTTCCTGATACAGCAGATGCAGTGGCGCGAAGCACTGGAGGAAGCTGCTCAGGCCGGCGAATGTCCAGTGCTTTTGAAGCTGGATCAAGAGATGGAAGCTGAGCGCGCTCGCATCACCGGCGAAATCGCGCAAGCACTCGACGGGGAGGCTGACTATCGACGGGCGGCTTCAAAAGTGCGGCAATTGATGTTTGTAGAAAAATTCGGCAGGGAAGTGTCGAGCGCGGTCGAAGCACTCCGCGGCAATCACGCGTCAGCCTGATGGCGCTGCTGCAAATCGCCGAGCCGGGGCAATCGACCGATCCGCACCGTCATCGACTCGCGGTAGGGATTGATCTGGGCACAACGAATTCGCTGGTGGCAACGGTCCGGCATAGCATTCCTTCGGTGCTGGCTGATGACGACGGCCGGGTTCTATTGCCATCGATTGTGCAGTTCAATGCGAACGGAACGACAGCGGTCGGTTACGCCGCGCAAAAACAGCAGACGCTTGACGCACGCAACACGGTCGTGTCGGTCAAGCGCCTAATGGGGCGCGGCATGCACGATGTCGAACATATCGAGAACATGCCGTACGACTTCGTCGATGCACCCGGCATGGTTCAGCTACGAACCGTAGCGGGTGTGCGCAGCCCGGTCGAAGTGTCGGCCGAGATACTGAAGGTTTTGCGCGTACGTGCCGAGCAGTCGCTAGGTGGCGATCTGGTGGGCGCGGTGATCACCGTGCCTGCTTACTTCGACGATGCGCAGCGGCAGGCGACCAAGGACGCGGCTCGCCTGGCCGGGCTCAACGTGCTGCGATTACTGAGCGAGCCGACCGCCGCAGCGGTGGCCTACGGTCTTGACCACGGGGCGCGGGGCATTTATGCCGTTTACGACCTGGGTGGCGGCACATTCGATATTTCGATTTTGCGCCTGTCCAAGGGCGTGTTCGAAGTGCTCGCGGCGGGGGGCGACTCGGCGCTGGGCGGCGACGATTTCGATCATCGGGTTTTCTGCTGGCTGGTCGAGCGGTCCATGCTCACGCCGCTGTCCGCGCACGATTCGCGACTGCTGATGGTCAAGGCGCGCGAAGCGAAAGAGCGGCTGTCGGCCGAGCGCGAGGTGCAGGACAATGCGGTTCTGTCGACCGGTGAACTGGTCGATCAGACGCTGACGAGCCAAGAATTCCGGCAGATGACGCAGGCACTGGTGGACAAGACGCTGGCGGCGTGTCGCGATGCGCTTCGCAGCGCAGACCTTATCAACTCGCAGATCGACGGCATCGTGATGGTGGGCGGAGCGACTCGCATGCCGCAGGTGCGAAAGGCTGTCGGCGCATTTTTTGGCCAGACACCATTGACCAATATCGATCCCGATACGGTCGTCGCCCTAGGCGCTGCGATTCAAGCGAATCTGCTCGCGGGTAACCGCGCCGCGGGCGACGACTGGCTGCTGCTCGATGTAATCCCACTGTCGCTCGGACTCGAAACAATGGGCGGGCTGGTGGAAAAAATCATCGAACGCAACTCGACCATCCCCGTCGCGCGTGCGCAGGAATTCACGACGTTCAAGGACGGTCAGACCGCAATTGCAATTCATGTGGTGCAGGGCGAGCGCGAACTCGTTTCCGACTGCCGCTCGCTGGTGCGCTTCGAGTTGCGCGGCCTGCCGCCGATGCCTGCTGGAGCGGCCAAGGTTCGCGTCACCTTCCAGGTCGACGCCGATGGGTTGCTGGACGTAACCGCACTCGAAGTCAATAGCGGCGTGCAAGCATCGGTGGTCGTCAAGCCCTCGTATGGTTTGTCCGACGAAGACATCACGCGCATGTTGCAGGATTCGTTTGGCGCGGTGGAGGAAGACTTCCGCGCGCGCATGTTGCGCGACCAGCAAGTTGACGCGCAGCGTTTGCTTGAAGCCACGAAGGCAGCGCTCGCAGCGGACGCCGACCTGCTATCGGTCGAGGAGCGTCGTAATGTGAACGAACGGGTTGCTGCACTGAACGGTCTGGCCGACGCCGATGATGCGGAAGCGATCAAGCGCGCGCTGGATGCATTAGCACTTGCTACGGACGAATTTGCCGCGCGCCGGATGGATCGTTCGATCCGCACTGCGCTCGCAGGGCGCCGCATTGACGATCTTGCTGCAGTCGTGGGCGGCTCGGACTGACCATGCCCCGCATTACTGTGTTGCCGCATGCGGAGATCTGCCCCCAGGGTGCCGAATTCGACAGCGAGCCCGGCGTGTCGGTCGCGGATGCGCTGCTGGATCATCACGTCGATATCGAACACGCCTGCGGCAAAGTTGCCGCGTGCACGACGTGTCACTGCATCATTCGCAAAGGGTTTGGCTCGCTGCCATCGGCCGAAGATACCGAAGAGGATCTGCTTGATCGTGCCTGGGGCTTGACACCCTTTTCGCGCCTATCGTGCCAGGCCATCGTGCAGAGTGAAGATTTAGTCATCGAGATTCCCAAGTACAGCATCAATCACGCCAAGGAAATCGAACAGAAAGAGCCATCATGAAATGGGTAGACACGCGCGAAATTGCTATCGCGCTCTCTGAGCAGCATCCGAATACGGATCCGCGCACTGTGCGATTCACCGATCTGCACCGCTGGGTTTGCGAACTCGAAGGTTTTTCTGACGACCCCAGTCGGTCCGGCGAGAAAATTCTGGAAGCGATTCAAATGGCCTGGATCGACGAGGCGTAAAACTTGAGGTGTGCGCGCTTAGCGAAACAGCGCGTCCGGCGCTTCGACCCCGGAACGGCGTGTCAAGCTTTCAAGCACGACTAATGCTGCCTCCAACGTGAACTCACCGTGCTCGATGGCCGAGATGATTTGCTCGATTGAGCGGCACTCGATTGCATCGACTTCGCCATCCTGATTGCTCAGCGCGACGCCGGTCGGTAACGTCGTGTCGAAAACATGAATGATTTCCGACTGCACTCCCTCCGGGATGGCGCGACGCATCTGGAACGAGCGTCCCTGTTGCACGTTAGCAAAATCAATCTGCAGTCCGGCCTCTTCCACCGCCTCCCGCGAAAGCGCCTGCTGCAGCGATTCGCCGGCTGGCACCATGCCGCCGACCAGGTTGTCCCATTGACCGGGATCGATTTGCTTGTGGGCCGCGCGGCGCGCCACGAACAGCGAAGACGAGTCGGCATATGCGTTTAGGTGCACAGCTTCAGTCGTAATGCCGAGCGCGCGACAGGCTGCGCGCTCAATCATCGCAACCGCCGGTTTGCCGACCGACAGAAGTTCATTGCGCCATCCGCGTACGAATCCGGATGCGTGCAATGAACGAGACACATCGGCCAGCAGCCCTGAGCGAGCAGCACCATTGGCAGCGGCGTCGTTCATCGTCAGTGTGCCGTCGCGCAGCGTGAATTGATCGAACTGAGCCGCAATAAATTCGGCGGCTTCCGCCTGCGCGTCTCCGACGTGCGTGTCGGCGATGATCAATGGAACAAGGTCGGCAGGAAGGGAGGGCCGAGCGGCGCCACCGAGGCGTGCAGCCAGCTGCTGCAGCCGGGCGGTGTCGATCACTGAGCTTCGGGCCGCATGTGCGGAAACAAAATGACGTCCCGAATATTGGGTGCATTCGTCAACAACATCACGAGACGATCGACGCCGACGCCGCACCCCGCTGATGGCGGCATTCCGTATTCAAGGGCACGCACATAGTCGGCGTCGTAGTACATCGCTTCTTCGTCACCGGCGTCTTTCGCCTTTGCCTGCTCGTTGAAGCGTTCAGCCTGGTCCTCTGGATCATTCAACTCCGAAAACCCGTTCGCCATCTCACGGCCCGCGATGAAAAGCTCGAAGCGTTCGGTGATCTCCGGGTTCGCATCGGATGCGCGCGCCAGCGGTGAAACTTCGACTGGGTAGTCGACGATGAAGGTTGGCTGAATCAGCTTCTGCTCCGCAGTCATTTCGAACAGTGCAAGCTGAAGTGCGCCGACCCCCGCTTCCTCCGCGTGGGCGCTGCCCTTGTCGCGCAACTCCCGATGTAAAAAGTCACGATTCGCAAGCTGCTCTTCTGAGTAGTGTGCTGCGTGGGCGCGGATTGCCTGCACGGTTGTCAGACGCGCAAATGGCGGCGTCAGCTCGATCGTCTGGCCTTGATACTCGATACGCGCCGAGCCCGTAGTCGCCAGCGCAACATGGTTCAGCAAGCGCTCGGTGAAATCCATCAGCCACTGGTAGTCCTGGTACGCCGCATAAAACTCGAGCATCGTGAACTCGGGATTGTGGCGCGGGGACATGCCCTCGTTGCGAAAGTTGCGGTTGATCTCGAACACGCGTTCGTATCCGCCAACGACAAGCCGCTTCAGAAATAATTCAGGCGCTATGCGCAGAAACATGTCGATATCGAGCGCGTTGTGATGGGTCACGAACGGCCTGGCCGCGGCTCCGCCCGGGATCACCTGCAGCATCGGCGTTTCAACTTCGAGGAATCCGTCGGCGACCATGAAGTCGCGCATCGACGTAATCGTCTTGCTGCGGGTAACGAAGACCGCGCGCGTTTCATCGCTCATCATCAGATCGACGTAGCGCTGGCGGTAACGTAGCTCGCGGTCCTCGAGCCCGTGAAATTTGTCCGGCAATGGGCGCAATGACTTTGTCAGCAGCCGCAAATGCGAGCAGCGGACACTGAGTTCTCCTTTCAGTGTCTTGAACACTACCCCGCGTGCGCCAACGATGTCGCCGATGTCCCAATGTTTGAACGACTCATGCGCTGATGCGCTGGTGTCATCATCCGAGATATAGAACTGAATCCTGCCGCTGACATCCTGCACGGTGGCAAAGCTCGCCTTGCCCATCAGCCGCTTGAGCATCATGCGTCCAGCCACCGCGACTTCTATGTTTTCCTGGGCAAGCGTCTCGCGATCCCGGGA
>Ga0183260_10000474_pt1 | contig 33837 bp, 25 predicted proteins | sample AntDrymUQ4972206_2_FD_129768 | JGI IMG/M metagenome (GOLD analysis project Ga0183260, IMG submission 129768) | Polar desert sand microbial communities from Dry Valleys, Antarctica - metaG UQ497 (22.06) (version 2) (version 2) | ecosystem: Environmental > Terrestrial > Soil > Desert | place...
CTAAGATTTACGACCATTCAAAAAATCATTTCTTACCTGGCACTTGGTATTATTTTGCTGTTTATTTCTTTTTTTTACCAAAAATTCAAGCAAACATTATTCGGGGCAGGAGATACAGAAGAGCGGAAAGAGACAACAGTGCAATAAGAATAAAATGTATTTCTGTATCATGGACAACTCGCTTCAATAATCCGTGACTGAATAAATAGTAGTCCTTTTGCCTAAATTCCCCCCGTCCGACCAGGTCATCCCCGTCCGTACCGGCACGGGCGGGCGGGCACCGGGGGCGTTACTTCCTGCTGTAGTTAGGCGCCTCTCTTGTAATCTCTACATCGTGTGCATGGCTTTCACGCATGCCCGCATTAGTAATTTTTACAAATATTGATGATTGCAGTTGGCTGATATCTTTTGCTCCGCAGTATCCCATTCCGGCTCTCAGGCCACCTATATATTGATATACAATTTCACTCAAGTATCCTTTATAAGCCACACGACCTTCAATGCCTTCCGGTACGTATTTTTTTGTTTCATCTTCGCCATCTTGAAAGTAGCGATCGCTACTGCCTGTGGACATAGCACCTAATGATCCCATCCCACGGTATTCTTTAAATTTTCTCCCTTCGTAAATAATAGTATCACCGGGGCTTTCTTCAGTACCCGCAAATATGCTTCCCATCATTACACTGTCTGCACCTGCAGCCAATGCTTTCACCATATCACCTGTATAGCGGATGCCTCCATCTGCAATCAATGGAATGTTTTTCTTTTGCAATACTGATGCTGCCTGCATGATCGCTGTGAGTTGTGGCACACCGGCACCTGCTACTATTCTGGTAGTGCAGATTGATCCAGGTCCTATACCCACTTTCACTGCGTCTGCACCTGCATCCACTAAAGCTTTCGCTCCTTCAGCTGTCGCTATGTTGCCTGCAATGACATTAATATCTTTAAAATTCTTTTTTATATTTTTCAAAGCGTCTATTATGCCTTTGGAATGACCATGTGCACTGTCAAGGCATACTACATCAGCACCTGTCTGGTTTAATGCACTTACGCGGTCGAGCAGATCTGGGGTAACACCTACTGCAGCTCCCACCAGCAAGCGGCCTAATGAATCTTTTATCGCATTGGGAAAAGAAGTGAGTTGCAATATATCGCGGTAAGTAATCAACCCCACCAATATGCCGTCCTTATTAACAACCGGCAATTTTTCAATTTTATAATTACGCAAAATGATCTCTGCTTTTTGGAGATCCGTTCCTTCCGGTGCAGTGATCAGATTTTCCTTCGTCATCACTTCGCTCACTTTGCGTTTGTTGTCATCCTCGAAACGCAGGTCGCGGTTAGTGAGAATACCCGCTAGTTTTCCTTTACCATCTACAATGGGAATACCCCCGATCCTGTTTTCACGCATGAGTTTCAAGGCATCACCTATGGTTGCATCATGCTGGAGTGTAATGGGATCAATGATCATAGCGCTTTCACTGCGTTTTACTTTACGCACCTGGTCGGCTTGATTTTCTATTGATAAATTTTTGTGCAAAATGCCAAGACCACCTTCTCTTGCTAATGCTATCGCCAATGATGCTTCGGTAACTGTATCCATGGCGGCTGAAAGCATAGGGATATTCAGCGTAATGTTTTTGGTGAGCCTTGTTTGAATGTTTACATCCCTTGGTAGCACTTCAGAAAAAGCAGGAACCAGCAATACATCGTCAAACGTTAAACCTTCAATGAAATTTTTGGAATTCTGTGCTGAACGTGTTTCAGCAGTGGAGTTATTGTTTGCAGCCATGTGCAAAGATAAAAGCGACAATGAACTGATGAAATAATTTTTTAGTGTTATTTCCGGTTCAATTTAAAACAAAAGGGTATAAGGAATAAATAATAAAGGTGCAAAATGAAATGCTCAGCTCAACCTTATTCTGCGCATTTACTTGCACTTATTATCGTTCGGGTTCCATCTTTGCCAATATATAATTACTTGTTTCCTTAATTGGTGTACATATATTTTTCTATAGATTTAGAACTTTGTATTTTAACTGTACACTTCCATTCAAATATGGTTTTGTTTCAAACAACTCTAATTGTACCTTTTCTTCTAACACATCTACCATTGGTTTGCCTTTACCTAACAGAATTGGAATAACGACTATAGTAATTTCATCAACCATCTTAAAATTCAATAATGCTGCTAATAAATTGGCTCCTTCCCATAATGCAATGTCTTTTCCTTCCTTCTTCTTTAGTGCATTCAATTTCACCTTTACATTATCAGTGATCAGGGTAAATGGTGGTTGCACATGCGTAAGTGTTCGGGAGAAAACATAGTTCTGCCACTTTGAAAAATCAGCATTTATGGCAATAATCTTTTCATAGCTTTTACGTCCAATTAAGAACGTATCATATTTTGCCATTTCTGATGCAAAGTCGATAGAAGGATCTATCGTAATCCACTCGTACTCTCCGTTTATACCTTCAATATATCCGTCAAGACTTACAGCAAAACCCGCTACTATTTTCTTCATAAATTTGATTTGAACAATCGTTTTAATTTTTCAAGACATCATCCCTTATTCAAAATATGGTATCCCCTAGAGTCCCCAGTATAAAGAAAAGCATTGGATATACCGAAAGCCTGCAGCATTACTACCACTTATAAAGGTTGGTGCCTTAAAATGTTCCATTTCTAAAAGTAAAATATTCCAGGACATTTCGAAGTGTTAGCCTAAAGCATCTTATACATCTTGCCTGGCATACTTCCTACCACACCCTGCAATTCCATATTCAATATGGCTGCTGCAACAGCGCTGCTGCTAAGTCCGCTTCTTATATTGATTTCATCTATATGAATAGCATCTTTTTCGCGAAGCATATCAATGATCTGCCGCTCATCTGCCGACAGCTCTATAAATAATTCTTTTTGCTTTTTTGTCCTCAATTGCTTTTCTTTCCACCCCATTATTTCTATCAATTCTTCAGCATCAGAAAGTAGAATTGCTTTGTTATTTCGAATGAGATAATTACAACCACTACTTTTTTTATCTGTTGTTTTTCCCGGCACTGCAAACACATCTCTGTTGTATGCATCAGCCAGTTTCGCAGTGATCATACTGCCTCCTTTTATATCTGTTTCCACTATCACAGTGGCATCGCAAAGTCCTGCCACCAGCCGGTTCCGTAATGGAAAATTGTGCTTATCAGGTTTGGTGCCGCTGAAAAATTCTGTAAGGATGCCTCCCTGATGCTTTATCATATCTTTTGCCAGAACTGTATTTTCTGAAGGGTATATTTTATCTAAACCATGACCCACAACGCCAACAGTAGGTAAGCTATTCTTCAACGCAGCTTTGTGTGCTATAGAATCAATGCCGAATGCAAGTCCGCTGATGATTGAAACATTCAGTTGCGCCAAATCTTTTACCAGTTTTTCTGTAACCAATTTCCCATAGTCTGTATTGCTGCGTGTACCTACTATGCCTAAGATCTTTGATGCATTCAGGTCTGCCAATCCTTTGTAAAATAAAATGGTGGGGGAGTCGTAACAATTCAACAGTCGTTGCGGATAGTTTTTGTCCCTGAGAAAAAGTGTCTGTATTTTAAACTTCTCAATGAAAATTATTTCTTTTTCAGCAGTTGTAAAATCATTAAAATCTTTGATTGACTTTGCACGTATAGCACCTATTCCATCAATTTTTTCAAGATCACTTTTTTTGGCATTGAAGATGGCTTGTGCATCACCGAAATGGTTAATTAAAATCTTCGCCTGTACATCTCCTATGTTTGATACGAGAGCAAGTGCAAGTTGGTAAAGGAGTTCGGAATGCATGTAAGTAATTAACTGATGATAGTTGACAGATGACAGTTACTTCGAGGTTGATTATTTTGGAAAAATAATGTTTCTACTATCATCTACCAACTGTCTTCTGCCAACTATTTTGATATAACTTTCAACTCAGTCCGCCGGTTCTGTGCCCTCCCTACCTCTGTGTTGTTTTGAGCAACAGGTTTTGATGCACCGGCTCCTTTAGCACTCAAACGATTGGCTGCAATGCCTTTTTTCATAAGGTATGCAATGACTGACCTGGCCCTGTTTTCAGATAATTTAAGATTATCCGCAGCCTTACCAATATTATCAGTGTGTCCTTCTATCTGGATTCTTACTGTAGGGTTTTCGTTAAGCAATTGCACCAGACGATCCAATTCAATTTGAGATTCGCTTTTTAATTCATACTTATTGAAATCAAAGAAAATATTTCTGAGTACAACGATTGCATTGGCTTCCAGGGGCTGAAGCGGAATGTCTTTCTTGTATGTAGAATCTGGTGATTTTCCTTTCAGTGAAAAATTATCAGAAAAAAATAAATACCCTCTTCTTGCAACATTGAAAGCATAATCTTTTCCTACAGGTAATGTGATCAAATAATTTCCTTTTTCATCTGTTTGCACTTTTGAAATAATTTGTCTAGTTGCCAGATCAATCAATTCAACAGAAGAAGGCAAACCAACAGCAGTTTTTTTATCAAATACTTTTCCATTTACCCATAGCGTTTTGAATGGACGAATATCTTCCCGCAATTCAAAACTGTAAATGTCTAAACTACCCCGGCTATCACTTCGGTCACTTGAATAATAAGCAGTCTTTGCATCGGCCGCAATAAATAAAGTGCCATCATGGTGAATGGTATTTATAGGATAACCAAGGTTTTGCGGTAGACCCCACCTTCCATCAGATCCTTTGCGGGTGAGAAAAAGATCTTCCTCGCCATAACCTGGTAAAGTATTAGACGTGAAGTATAATGTCTGGTTATCTGCATGAATGAAAGGACTTGATTCATCGCCCGCTGTATTGATTTCCGGACCTAAGTTTATAGGGTCGCTCCACTTTCCATTAGCACCTAAATGTGATACATAAAGATCGCTGCCGCCCAATCCACCAAAGCGGCGGCTGGCAAAATAAAGATCTCTTTTATCGGGCGATAAGCTGGGTTGCGAATCCCACTGGTCTGTATTGATTTTATTACCAAGAGTTATAGCTTCGCTCCATCCTTCGGAAGTTGCATATGAAATGTAAAGGTCACAATCACCAAAGCCATTTGGACGGGTACAGCCTGTAAAAATAAGCCAGCTTGCATCCTGAGAAATGTTTTGTGCTCCTTCATTTTGAGGGGTGTTAATATTACCGGGTAAAGGTATTGCCTTGTCCCATTTACCGCCTGATTTTACGCTTCCGTAAAAATCTTCATTCCAATTATTCAGTCTTCTTGTAAAAATGATCTTATCACTTTGAATTGGAATAGAAGGAAAATATTCAGACTCTTTTGTATTAATCTCATCGCCTAAATTCACGGGATTGAAAACATAAGACTTTGATGAATTATTTTTTTCAAAATCTAATGCAAACTGGTAAGTTTTCTTTCTGTATTCTGCTGATTTTCTTGCATTAGGGTTGAGTTTGGGCCTTAGTAGTAAAGACTGGATTACCTCATGAGCCTTTTGAAATTGGCCAAGTCCTGCAAGGTTAATAGAATAAGGCAACCTGTATTCAGCTGTGTAGTTAGAGTCTATCAAAAAGGCTTTTTCATAAGTATTTATACTTTGCTGATGATCTTTCATTTGACCATAAACACCGGCAAGGGATAAGTAAGCATCAATGTATGCAGGATCACTTTGAATAGCTTCCTGCAAAGATTCAACCGCCTCTTTGTATTTACGTTCCTGTGCTTTTTCCAGGCCTTTGTTGTAAGATTCAATTGCTTTTTTGTTGATGCCTGATACATCATACTGTGCATTGCCCTGAGTGATCAATAAGAGGCAAAAAAGGATTAAGCAAAAATGCAGGTTTTTCATAAAGTGAATTTACTTCAATCACTATTGGCCTCAACTTGTTTTAACTTCAATTTTGACTTTCAGATTAAGGAACATTTATGTATTTATGTATCTGCAACGAAAGCTGCCATCTAGGATTGGCTTTTATATAATCAATGATCAAAGGAGTAATCGCAGCGGCTTTATTCCACTCAGGTTGCAGGTATAAAATACATTTTTGCGATATAAGTGCAGCATGTTTTTCTGCCCAGTTAAAATCACTTTTATTAAATACAATTATTTTTAATTCATCCGCATGCATCAGTACATCCGGTAAAGGGGCTTTGAATTTTTTTGGTGAAAGTGTGATCCAGTCCCAGTTGCCCGAAAGCGGTGAACTACCTGAAGTTTCAATATGAGTAAGCAAACCCTCTTTTTTTAATTCTGTAGTAAATAAAGACAGGTCGTGCAGCAGTGGTTCGCCACCTGTAATAACTATTATTTTTGCCGGTGTTTTTTTAATGGATGAAATTAATTCTTCAATCGAAAAAAGATGTTTATCCTTATCCCAGCTTTCTTTCACATCGCACCATACACAGCCTACATCACATCCACCCAACCTGATAAAATAGGCCGCCTTACCCTGATGCTTACCTTCTCCCTGAAGGGTGTAGAAGTGTTCCATAACGGGGAGGGTAGAAGGAGTTGGATTTAGGGTTGAAGGTATAAGGTTGATGGTATAAGGCATATTGATCATTATTTTCTTAAATGCTTTATAAAGAAATAAGCATTGCTCTGACTTCGTTTAATTTATTTATTATTTCATAGTCGGCAGGACTAATGTAACCTAATTCCTCTGCAGCAAAGCAACAATAATCTGCTTCATTTGTAGAGCCCAAAGAAGTATCTAAAAAATGTGCGAAATCTTTATCTGTGAATTTTATACAACCTTCAGCAATATTTAATGGAATAGACAATGCAGCTCTGTTGAGTTGAGCCGTAAGTTTAAATCTTTCCTCTTTTGGAAATTTTACAGCGATATTCTTTTGGATAAATATGTACGCTTCGTGAACTTTTTTCCAAACATCTAATTTTTTATAATACCGCATAAAAATCATAATAATATTTCCACCTTCACCCTTTTGCCTTCCTCCACCATTATCCATCCACCTTTCGCCTTATTCTCTCACTCATAGTGCTTCATCGCAGATGCGCTAAAAGTATTTTTCATCAAAGCTGCTATCGTCATCGGGCCTACTCCTCCAGGCACAGGTGTAATAAATGAACTTTTTGGTGCTACATTTTCAAAGTCCACATCACCAATAAGTTTATAACCCGATTTTTTTGTTTTGTCTTCCATGCGGGTAATTCCGACATCAATAATTACTGCGCCTTCTTTTACCATATCTTGTTTTACGAATTTCGCCTTACCCAAAGCTGCAACAATGATATCACCTGTTTTGCAAATCTCATTCACATTTGGAGTATGTGAATGACAGAGTGTGACTGTGCAGTTCCCGGGGTTTCCTGATCCGCTCAGGAGAATGCTGATCGGCCTGCCTACAATATTGCTTCGCCCGATCACCACTGCATGCATCCCTTTTGTTTGTATTTTATAATGTTGTAATAACAAAAGAATTCCATAGGGAGTTGCAGGAATAAAACCTGATTGCCCCAGCACCATTTTGCCTACTGTGTTGGGATGAAAGCCATCCACATCTTTTGCAGGCTCAATGGCATTGATCACTTCGTCGGCAGAGATATGAGCGGGCAATGGAAGTTGAACCAATACGCCATCCACCTCAGGGTCTCCGTTTAAAGCTCTTATTGTATCTATAAGTTTTACAGAAGAGATATTTGCTTCAAAGCGAATAAAGGTTGACTTAAATCCAACCTCCTGACATGCCTTCACTTTTGCAGCCACATAAGTTTCACTTGCACCATCGGCACCTACCAAAATAGCTACAAGATGAGGAACGGTTTTCCCTTCTGCTGCAAGTTGTGCCACCTCCAGCTTCAGGGAATCTTTTATCGTTTGTGCTGCTTCTTTGCCGTTCAAAATTTGCATGCGCAAAGGTAAAGGGCGACTACATTGAGGATAATAAATTTTATTTTGATTCTGATCACGTTCCTGTTATCTTACCAATAAAATCATTGCCTTTGAAAAAGATTGTACTGATCTTTTTATTTTTTCAATCCTTTTATGGCGTAGGTCAATCGGTACGTATTCCGGTCAGCTCAATATATACTCGTTTATCTGCTTATTCAATTAGCAGCATTGATGCTTTTTCATTTGTTTCCAACCAGGCGGCCTTAGCCAATATGCATGATTTTACTGTGGGAGTGTTTGGAGAACGAAGATTTATGTTGCAGGATTTGGCTTTGTACCAAATGGCTCTTGCAGTCCCCATTAAATGGGGTCAATTTGGTGTGACAGGAAATTATTTTGGTGGTATTGATAATAAAGAAACATCAATAGGTTTGGCTTATGGTCGAAAACTTACCGATAATCTCGATGTAGGGGCACAGTTTAATTATTACACTTTTCAAATCAATGGTTATGGCAGCGCTTCATCAATAAACTTCGAAGCAGGTTTTTTGTTTCATATTACTCCTCAATTTCATTTCGGCATTCATACATACAATCCTACCGGTAGTAACTTAGGAAAGGATGGCACAGAAAAACTTCCGGCAATTTATACAGCAGGCATAGGCTATGAAACCTCAGATAAATTTTTAATAAGTGGCGAAATCCAAAAGCAGGAAAATGAACCAATTAATGTAAATGCGGGCCTGCAATATTCTTTTAAAAAGCAGCTGTTTGCAAGGGTGGGCATGAATTCCAGTGCCAGTACATATTATTTAGGAGTCGGGGTATTGTTAAAATCATTTCGCCTCGATGTTACTGCTTCTGTGCATCCGCAATTAGGTATCAGTCCTGGATTAATGCTTATTTATAAAGGAGTAGAAAAACAAGAATGAAGCTTCGTGCTTATATATTTACTTTATTTATTGCTTTGTCCATATGTGGTAATGGACAGGAGATAATTGTAGAAACCGAACAGCAACTTGAAAACCTTACCGAACTTCTCGAAGAAGATGTGGAAGATGAAAACTTTTTACAACAGCTTACTTATTTAAAAAAAAATCCGATCAATATTAATAAAGCTGCATCAGATGATTTAAGAACTTTAAGGGTGCTCACCGATCTCCAAATAGAAAATTTAATTATATATCGTTCTTTTTTTGGCACATTGATAGATCTGTATGAGTTGCAGGCAGTACCGACGTGGGATATAATAACTATTCGTAAAATTCTTCCTTTTATAACTGTAGCCGATAATGTCAATGTAAAAAATGAAACGCTCAACCGATTAAAAGACGGGGAACATTATATTTTACTTCGCTCTTCCATTATATTACAAGATCAAAAAGGTTTTGATAAGTCATTACCTACTCATTATGCAGGTGGTAAGGAGCGGCTTTTGCTGCGTTATAAATATCAGTTTAAAAATTTACTCCAATATGGTGTAACTGCCGACAAAGATGCAGGTGAGGATATTTTCAAAGGAGCACAATCCAAAGGTTTTGACTTTTATTCATTTCATTTTTTTGCCAGGCAGCTTGGGCGTATTAAAGCATTGGCCTTAGGTGATTTCACAGTCAATATGGGACAAGGATTGATACACTGGCAGTCGCTTGCTTTTAAAAAAGGTGCCGATGCTATTAATATCAAGAGACAGTCAGCCGTATTGCATCCTTATACTTCTGCTGGTGAGTTTAATTTTCACAGGGGCAGTGGTGCTACTCTAAAACTTGGCCCATTGGAAGGAAGTGCCTTTGTATCTATTAAAAATATAAGTGCAAATTCTGTGATAGATACAGTCTCGAATGAGGAAGCTTTTTCGAGCATATTTACTTCCGGCTTGCATCGTACAGCGGCTGAAATCGCTGATCGGCATAACATAGGCCAGACAACTTTCGGGGGAAATCTTACATATAAAAGGACGGGGTTTTCAATGGGACTCAATGGCGTGTATTATCAATTTTCAAAAAGCTTCCAAAAAAGGGATGAACCATATAATAAATTTGCTATTACTGGAAAAAGCTGGAGTAATTACAGTTTTGATTACAGCTTCACACACCGGAATTTTCATTTATTCGGTGAAGCGGCGACTGACAAACAATTCAATAATGCATTTTTAAGTGGCGCTTTGATAGCTATAGACCCTAAAGCAGATGTAACCTTATTGTATAGAAATATAGAAAAGAATTATGCTTCACTATATAGTAATGCTTTTACGGAAGGTGTATATCCAGTCAATGAAAAAGGGTTTTATTCCGGAATTTCTATAAGACCCACGCCGCAATGGCGGATTGATGGCTATGCTGATATTTATCAATTTCCCTGGATACGGTACAGGGTAGATGCACCAAGTGGTGGTAAAGATTATCTATTACAATTGACCTACAAACCGGTAAGAGGTATCGAATTATATACCCGTTTCAAGTCAGAAACGAAAGGCATTAATGCTGCACCAGATTCGGTCATACACTATATTAATAATATACCACGCCTAAACTGGCGACTACATTTAAATTATCAGTTGTCCCGGGAATGGCTTTTAAAAGCAAGGACAGACATTGTTTGGTACGATAAGAAAGGTGATCTTGCTGAAAGTGGTTTTCTCACATATATAGAAGGAACTTATAAACCTAGCTTCACTTTATCCCTGAATCTGCGTTTGCAATATTTTGAGACAGATGGTTTCAACAGCCGCATTTATGCCTATGAGAGTGATGTGCTTCATAGTTATTCTATACCTCCTTTTTTCGACAAGGGATTCCGCTATTATTTTAATATAAACTACGATGTAAGTAAAAAACTATCCATCTGGGGTCGGTGGGCACAGACAATTTATAGAGATAAGGAAAGTATCGGATCGGGCCTTGATGAAATAAAGGGCAATAAACGATCTGAAATAAAATTGCAGCTACGCTATATATTTTAGTGAGATTAACTCCGGGATTGACCTTTTTTCAATTTTTCTACACTTTTTTTTCTTTTTTTTGGCTTAGGTTAAAAAATTATTATATCTTGGCGCAGCAATTCAAAATTTACTGTTGTCTATCTCTATTATTACAGCAGTCTTATCCAAACTCAGTTACCAACTACTTGAAAATCTTTAAATTAAAAGTTCAAATGAGAAAATTTGCATCATTGTTTGCAATGCTTATGCTATTTAGTGTATTAGCATTTGCCCAAACCCGTACAGTTTCGGGACAAGTCAGGGATGAAAAAGGAGAGGCAATACCTTTTGCTACAGTAACAGAAGCAGGTACTTCCAATGCGGTGAGAGCTGATGGAAATGGCTTCTTTACGATAAGAGTTAGTGAAACCGCTCAACTTGCCATCACAGCAGTGGGATTTGATGCTAGGACTTCATCTCTCACGAATGCGGCAAACCAGACCTTCATCTTAACATCACGAATTGGAGAAATTCAAGAAGTGGTAGTTACTTCAGCCATTGGTATTAAAAGACGTCCAAAAGAGTTGGGTTTTGCTAATTCCACCGTTCAAAATGCTGAAATTACCAATGGAAAATCTCCAGGACTTGCGCAAGCCCTTTCCGGGAAAGTGTCCGGTCTTACCATTACCAATGCTAGCAATAGCGTTAACCCTGCTGTGAAGATCACTTTGCGGGGTTTCCGTTCAATGACAGGAAATAATGATGCCCTCATCGTATTGGATGGCGTGCCGGTTCCGCAAAACGCTATTTCATATTTGAATCCTAATGATATACAGGATGTGACGGTATTAAAAGGCGGCCAGGCTGCTACTTTGTATGGCTCGGATGGTGTAAATGGTGCCCTCCTGATTAATACAAAAAGAGGTAGCCGGGGTAAACCGACCATTACTTTTACCAGCACTGTGAATTTTGAAGAATTGAGTTTTCTTCCTAAGTTTCAGGATACTTATGGTTCAGGTTCAGATTATGGTGGGTTAACTCCTGCCGAAAATTATCGGACATATGAGAATCAGCAATATGGCGATAAATATGATGGTTCTATACGTCCCTTAGGCCGGATAGCAGAAAGCGGGGATACTTTCAATCTGCCTTATAGGGCTATCCCCGGGGAAAGGAGAAGGGTATGGGATAGAGGATTCACTACTACCAATGACGTGGCCGTGAGTGGTGGGGATGCTACCAGTCGCTTCTATTTATCTTTTCAGGATGCCAATACGCATGGTATAGTACCGAAGGATAAAAACAGAAGAGATCAGGTACGTTTAAGCGCTACAAAAGAATTTGGAAAGGTCAGTGCTTCATTCAATGCCAATTACATTTTTGAAAGAATAGATCAGACTACCTCTAATTTTTATTTCAATATTTTAAACCAGGCCTCTCATATCCCCATTTCGGATTTAAAAGATTGGAAAAATAATCAGTTTGCAAACCCTAATGGTTATTTTAACGATTATTATAACAATCCGTTTTTTGAGCTGGATAATAACAGGCAGATACAACAAAATAACTATTTTAATGGTAGCGTAGAACTGAATTACCAGCCATTGACATGGTTGAACTTCACTGAAAGAGTGGGTGTTGCCCGATCAGATTTTTCTTCAAAAGCCAGAACCGGTCAATTCATTTATACAGAGTATGCCAAACACGATGCACAAGTACCGGAACCCTTTCCGAATGACTATGATGGTATTGACAGAGCTGGGAGGGACATTTTAGGTAATGTAAGAGATGGACAATCTTATGGACAACGCCTTAATAATGATCTACTTGTAACGGCCAAAAAAGACTTCGGAGTTTTCTCCTCAACTTTGATCTTAGGTCAAAATATACAGGTGAGAAGATCTAAATCAATCTTTGTCAACTCGGGCTCTATTGTAATTCCGGAACTGTATAATGTGGGTAACCGCACTGGTGAGCTTGGTGGCGGAGAAAGCAATACTGAGCAACGTAAATATGGTTATTATGGTGACCTTACAATAGGTTTTAGAGATTTCATATACCTGCATGGTTCCGGCCGCTTAGATGGTACTTCTTTATTTTATCTGCCAGGGCGCGATAAAGATCTATATCAGTATCCTTATTATGGAGTCGACGTTTCTTTTATTTTGACAGATGCGGTACCTTCTTTAAAAAGTACTACGCTTAGTTATTTAAAAGTGCGTGGCGGGTATAATAAAAACGGAAATGACAATATCAGTCCCTATCGCCTGGCGCCCGACTTTCCATTAGGTGCTAATTTCCCATATGGAAATTTAGCAGGCACTACAGTTGGCGACGTATTTCCAGATCCAAACCTGAAGCCTGAATTTGTAACCAGCTATGAAGCTGGCGCTGAAGCCAGTCTTTTTAAAAACAGATTAAACCTGGACTTTAGCGTCTATACACAAACATCAAAAGACCAGGTATTGACGGTAGCTCTACCTCCATCTACAGGTTACCCCAGTGCATTAATTAATGTGGGAGAATCTAAAAGCTGGGGTTATGAAGCCGATGTAAGGGGTAATGTGATCAGGAATAGTAAATTAAACTGGGATGTAAGTGTTCGATATTCAAATAACGATAACAAAGTAATTTCCTTGTTTGGTGGTTTGACACGGTTGAACGCCCTGTCAGGGTTCACTTACGGACAAGTTACTATTGAAAAAGACAGGCCTTTCCCTTATTTCTTTGGTACTGGTTATGTTAGAGACAGTGCAACTAATCTTGTTATAGTAAATGCTACAGATGGCTATCCTCAACGTACCAGCGCCCTGCTACCATTTGGACGTACTCTTCCCAAGCACCAATTGGGTGTAGGAACAACACTTCGCGTTGGAGATTTCAACTTCGGAGCCAATGCCGAATATCGTGGCGGACATGTTGTATATCACGATCTGGGCAGAACAATGGCATTCACAGGAAGTTCAAAAGTAACAACCACTTATGACCGTCAACCCTTTGTGTGGCCCAATTCAGGTTATAAGGATGCATCCGGTAAGGTAGTTCCAAACAACGATGTGGCTACTAGAAACGGTCACTATACTGCATGGGTTACCCATTACCGCCAGATCGCTGAAAATTTCGTTACTTCAGGAGCTTTCTGGAAATTACGTGATGTATCTCTTGGTTATAATCTTCCAGCTTCTTTGATCAGCAGAGCTAAATTCATAAAAACAGCTTCTATTGGAATATATGGACGGAATCTTGTTACCTTATTGCCAAAGAACAATTGGTATACTGATCCCGAATTCAGCATCACAACAGGTAATGGACTTGGAATAAACACAGATAATATAACACCTCCCGTGAGAGCTTATGGTGTCACTTTATCTGTTAATTTTTAAACTATCAATTCTTAGTTGAGAAAAATTAAAAGAAATTTAAATATGAAAAAATTATCATTATACTTTCTTGCTGCTGTATTCGCTTTCGGAGCAGCAAGTTGTAAAAAAGACTGGTTGGATGTAAATACCAATCCTAACACCCCCACCAGTACTACACCTCAATTGATTTTTACCAATGCTGTGAATACATTTATCAGCAATACAGCTTTGCATCAGTTTGGATCAAATATGGCGGGTCAATATTCTCAGTCCACTTCATTTATTGGTGGGCAACCTTCACAGACTTATGCTATATCGAACACCGATTTCAATTTTTTTACCGGTTTTTACAATAACCTTAATGATTTTCAGTATGTAATTGATAATGCAACTACTGACAACACAAAGCATCTTGGCGGTTTCGCCAGGGTAATGAAAGCTTTTGTATATCAGCGTGCTGTGGATCTTTACGGCGATATTCCCTATACTGAAGCGTTAAAAGGAACAAAAGGTCTTCAACCCAAATACGATGACGACAAATTTATATATGAAGATCTTATTAAAGTATTGGATACAGCGATTACGAATATCAAAGCCTCCTCTGTAAATACGGATGCAGCTGACATTGTATTCGGAGGTAACAGAACCAATTGGATTAAGTTGGCAAATTCTTTAAAATTGCGCTTGTTAATGCACCAGAGTTATATACCGGGCCGTGATGGTTACATCATCGGCGAGATCAATCGTGCAGTAGCTGAAGGCACCGGTTTTCTTGATGCCGGCCTTGATGCTTCGGCAAGCCCTGGTTATATTGCGGGAAGTGCCGGTAAGATAAATCCGTTTTTTGCAGCATTTGGCTATGATCAAAACTTCGCTCAGGCACAGGGTGTTCGTCTGGTTAAGATCAGCCAATTAGTTATTGAACAGTTCAAGACTACTTCTGACACCTTTCGTTTAAAGCGTGCTGCCGCTCCGGCAGGGGGTTTCTCAAAAGCTCAAATTGTTGCGAATTATAAAGGGGTACCTTATGGTGGAACCGGAAATGCATTTCTGGAATCATTAACTTCTTCAGTAGGTCCTGCCATTGTAAACGTAACCTTTGATGCCACCGGCAAGATAACCGGGGGTAACCAAACAATGCGGGTGATCATCATGCAGGCTTCAGAGGCATATTTACATAGAGCTGAAGCGAAACAACGCTATGGTGCCGGAGTAAATTTACCTTTGACTGCTCAGCAATATTATGAATTAGGTGTTCGTGAAAATTTCCGCCTCGTTGGTTCTACCGATGCCCAGGCCACTTTGCTCCTCACGGGGGGTAAAGCGAATGCAGATTTCACAGCATCTCCAGATAAGCTTAGTGCTATTCAATATCAAAAATATTTGACTCATCTCAATTTTGATGGCCTGGAAGCCTGGACCGAACAAAGAAAATCAGAGATTCCTCCTAAACCTCTTTCTTTGCAGGCAGCTACTCCTACAGCTCCGGTACGCCTGTTTTATCCATTGGTGGAAGAAAGCAGCAATGGAATAAATACTCCTGATAACATCAGTATTTTTACAAGTAAAATATTTTGGGACGTTAATTAAGAAAATCAAAAAATCACACAATAATGAAAAATATCTTTTATCGATCTCTAATGTTTTTATCAGCAGGTCTTTTATTGACTGCTTGCCTGAAAGATACCGGCTATACCGATGTGCAGGAAGATACAAATTCTAAAACGGTGGCATTTTTCATTCCTGGAGGTGTTCAGACCCAATCTTTGAAAAGCCAGGCTGGAGCACAAACATTTACGGTTCTGGTTGGCCTGAGTAATGCCAATCGGAGTGGAGATGTAACCGTAAACATTGGTCTTGATCCTACAGCTGTAACCCCTGGTTTCACTGCATATCCTGCAGCCAATGTCAGCTTCTCTCCCAGTGCGCTCACATTCAAACCTACGGATACCGAACTGCCTGTAAGGGTAACGGTAACTAATACCAACGCAATTGATCCTTGTACAAGATACATGATTCCCATTGTGATCAAGGATGCAGGGGGTGCAGTAGTGGCCTCAAACCAAAAAGGGCTGATTTCAATTCCTATTGCCAATCCTTTTTCAGGAGCGGCAACTGCTACCGGTGTATTTATACACCCAACCGCCGGCGCAAGGCCATATACAAATATGGCTAAAACGTTGGCAACTATTGATTGTAAAACAGTGAAAACATCTGTGGGCGACCTGGGTGGTAATTCTGGATACCAATTAGGGATCAGGATAAATGCTGATAACTCATTGACACTAACCAATGTGGGTGACGGAAGTGGTGCCCCATTTACACAAAACAATAATGCTACGTGTAATAAATATAATCCGGCGACCAAAACTTTCTGCCTGGATTACCAATATGATATAGGGGGGGCTGTACGTAATATCAGGGAAACTATTAAGTTGAATTAAATTTCAATTCAATCAAAAAAAGAGTCTCAACCGGGGCTCTTTTTTTATTTAGGGCTAAATTGGGTAATTTTAATAAAGCAGCTTTATGAAATACATTCTTCTTTTTTCATGTTTGCTTTTTTTAAAAGAAAGTAAATCACAACCAATCCGTAATGCTGAAATGAATACGGATATAAAGTCCTTTTCTTATAGTATGTTTAATGATACCAGGCAAATCAATGACCCGCGAGCTTTAGTATTATTTTACAAAGCATACATTATTAATGGTAGAAACGTAGTGGGTTCTCCGTTTCTATATGAAGATTGGCTACAGGGAAAAATAGAAACAACGGATGGAAGAATTTTTGAAGGGTATAAATTAAAATATAATGCGTTTCATCAAGCTCTTTTTTTTAAAACTTCAACAGACTCCTTAGAAGTTAATGAATCCGTTAAATCATTTAATTTATTATCTACCTACAACAATGAAGTAAAAAATCTGGCTTTTGATTATTTTGATAAAGTACCAAAATTAAATACACCGGTTTATCTTGAAATATTATATGATGGAGATAAAGGAAAATTGTATAAATTAAATACGAAAATAGTAAGTGCCACATCATCAAATCTTCCAAATAACTCAGAAAATCTGGTATTCGACTTAAAACATTATATTTTTTATCTTAAGAAAAAAGAGAATAAACTTTTACTTATCAAATATGATTTTTCCAACTTAGAAGATGTGTTGAAGCCATCTCCTGCGGCTTTTGCTATACTCAAAGCAATGAATAAGGATTTTAAAGATGAAGCATCGCTCATAAACTATGTGAAAGTAGCTGAGCAAGAATAGAAAAGATGTATAAATCAATAATACTTAAACTTTTTTAAGGCCTAATCGTATACGAAAAGAAATTCAATACAACCTATAGTTTTTCACTCCTTTTTTCTTTCTCTCATTCTTCCTCTATTCCAACGATCTAATTTTACTATGAGCCGGAAGTAGAAAGTATATTTGCTTTTAAAAAAAAATATGCAAGACCAGCCTCAACCGCCCGGCGGTATTAATATAGAAATATCAGAGGAAGTAGCAGAAGGAAGTTATGCCAACCTCGCTATTATTACCCACTCCCATGCTGAGTTCGTGATAGACTTCGTTAATGTGATGCCAGGCACTCCAAAGAGCAAAGTCAAATCCCGCATCATCTTTACCCCCCAACATGCCAAACGCTTTATGAAGGCGCTGATTGAAAACGTACAGCGTTATGAAGGTTCTAATGGTGAGATCAAAGACCTCGAAGAGGTGCAGATACCACTGAATTTTGGTGGACCGTTGGCGCAGGCCTGAGAACTATGTTAAATGCTACATGTAGAGTGCTAAATGAAATTATGGTTCAAGATTTAAAATTCAACATACAACATCAACATCATTAAAGGAGACCCTCATCAGCAAAACTGTAATATCCATCATCACTTACTATGAGGTGATCCATCACTTTTATATCAAAATATCTGGCAGCTTCTTTTATTTTTTGAGTCAGTTCTTCATCGGCTCTGCTTGGTTTTAAACTCCCCGACGGATGGTTGTGACAAAGTATAATGCTTACAGCATCTTCTTCCAGGGCTTTTTTCAAAATGATTCTTGGATCAGCCACAGTGCCTGTTATTCCCCCTGTACTTACGATTTCAAAATGATTGATTTTATTGGCACGATTTAAAAACAGCACAGCAAATACTTCGTGCCGGTGATCTTTTAATAATGTTTGTAAATATTTGGCTACATCAGCGCTGGCATTCACTATAGATTTTTCCCGTGGCGATGAAGCATGCCTTCTTCGACCCAGCTCGAGTGCAGATGCAATTGTAATGGCTTTGGCTTCACCAATTCCTTTTATTTTCATTAGCTCCTTTACACTGAGTTTGCTGAGATCAGTGAGATTATTTTTTCCTAATTTCAGCACTTCTTTTGCAAGGTCTAATGCACTTTTTCCCCTGCTGCCTCCACCAATCAATATTGCGACGAGTTCGCTATCACTGAGATTTTCAGCCCCCTTCGTTAATAATTTTTCTCGGGGCCGATCATCGGCAGACCACTGCTTAATTGTATATTTCTCCTCCGCCATCTGGTTGTTTTGAAATGCGATTTATATTAGTAAGATAATAAAATAAATTTTTAAAATTGCCTTATCACGAAGTGATCAAATGTTCAAAAAAGCATCAAGACGTGCAAGCCTGACTGCAGTTTGGAAAGTTGTGCGGAATATAAAAATCTTCGACCACAGAATGTTCCTGGAATTTATTTTTTCCGTGCACATATTTTTTCAAAACCTTTCCATGACCTAAAAACTATTTTTCTTAATAATGCTTATTTATTTCAGCGTACTATCTTCGCTGCTCATTATTACAAATGGAATCAGAAGCCAAAATTTTTTCAGGTACGAGCTCACATCATCTCACACAACAAATCTGTAAACGCTACGGCTGCTCACAAGGGGATATCAATATCCAGCGCTTTAGCGATGGAGAAATACAACCAACATTTTTGGAAAGTATCAGGGGTGATATGGTATTCCTGATTCAAAGTACACATGCACCAAGCGATAACCTGATGGAGTTGCTTCTCATGATAGATGCTGCCCGTAGAGCATCAGCAGCCCGCATAGTAGCTGTAATGCCCTATTATGGGTATGCACGGCAGGATAGAAAAGATAAACCGAGGGTTGCTATAGGATCAAAATTAGTGGCCAATATGCTTGTTGCAGCTGGTGCAGACAGGGTGATTACTATGGACCTGCATGCACCTCAAATACAAGGATATTTTGATATTCCTGTGGATCATCTTGATTCATCCGCTGTTTTTATACCATATATTACCCAACTCAAACTGGAAAATCTTACCTTTGCCGCCCCCGACGTGGGAGCTACCAATAGAATAAGGGAAATAGCCTCGTATTTTGAAGCAGAAATGGTCATTTGCGATAAACATCGGAAAAGAGCCAATGAAATCTCAAGCATGGTGGTGATAGGGGATGTAGCTGATAAAGACATTGTGATCATTGATGACATATGCGATACGGCAGGGACGCTTGCAAAAGCAGCAGCTCTTTTAAAAGATAAAGGTGCACGAAGTGTTCGTGCTTTGGTAACGCACCCTGTATTGAGTGGAAATGCATATGAAAATATTGATAAAAGCGTATTGGAAGAGTTAGTGGTTTGCGATACTATTCCATTAAAAGGCTCATCACCAAAGATTAAGATAATTACAGTGGCAGAGTTGTTTGCAGTGGCTATCCGAAATGCTTACGAAAACAAAAGCATCAATAATCTTTTTATTCATTCTCAACGGCGGGATAAATAAAGTTTATAGTTTATAGTTTGTAGTTTTTAATTAAACTTCTTCAATTCTATAAACAATTATTGTGTCACCAGCTTATGAAACAATATTGAACGTCCCTTGCGTCGCACTCTTGTACAGTAGAAATATGATGCAGCATACATAATGGAAAAATAATCATCAAAAATTTCAAATAAAAATCAAACATAAAAATGAAAACAATTACAATTGAAGGACAACTGAGGACCGAATATGGCAAGTCAGCCACCCGCCAGCTTCGCTCTCAGGAATTAGTGCCTGGTGTAATTTACGGGGGTGCTAAAGAAGTCAATTTTCTGGCTTCTGCAAAGTCTTTACGTGCACTCGTTTACACACCAGAATTTCAGTTAGCCGACGTATCTGTTGAAGGAGCTATTTATCGTTGCATTTTAAAAGATCTCCAGTTCGATAAGGTGTCGGATGACCTGATACATGTTGATCTGCTGGAATTAGTAGAAGATAAAAAAATAGTCGCTTCTATTCCATTAAAGTTTACAGGCATTGCATCAGGCGTGAGAGCCGGTGGACGGCTTGTTACAAAAATGAAAAGTCTTAAGGTAAAAACCTTACCCAAACATTTGCGGGAACAAATAGAAGTAGCTGTTGATAAATTAGAAATTGGTGAAAACCTCCGCGTTGAAGATGTGAAAGATGAACATTACGAAATGTTGAATTCTCCGCGTATTCCAATCGTTTCTGTAGTTACCACCCGAGCATTGCGTCAGGAAGAAGCTACTGCACCTGCTGCTAAAGGAGCTGCTCCGGCTGCTGCTGTAACCAAAGCTGCTGCACCCGCCAAAGCCGCTGCACCTGCTAAGGCAGCCGCCCCAGCTAAGGCAGCAAAAAAATAATTTCCAAAATATTATTATGAATCCCGTTTCATGAGAAGCGGGATTTTTTATTTATATATTACCTGCGACCTTTGTCACCATGAATAAGTTTTTGATAGTAGGACTTGGAAATGTAGGAGCTGAATATGCGCATACACGCCACAATATTGGGTTTGATGTTGTGCATGCTTTTGTACATAAACATGGCTGCACATTTAGTACAGAAAGGCTGGTTTATAAAGCAGAAGTAAAATGGAAAGGACGTGCGTTTATTTGTATTTGCCCTACTACTTATATGAACCGTAGTGGATTAGCTGTACGATATTGGAAGGATAAGGAAAAAGTGGAAACAGAAAATATACTCGTTGTGCTGGATGATCTTGCCCTGCCATTACAAACTTTACGGTTAAAACCTCTCGGTTCAGATGGGGGACATAATGGCCTGAAAGACATTCAGGTGGCATTAGAGACTACAGCCTATCCCAGGTTAAGGTTTGGAATTGGAAATAATTTTCCAAAGGGTCTTCAGTCCGATTATGTACTTGGCAAGTGGGCAAAAGAAGAAGAGCCTTTGGTGAAAACAAAGATCGAAAAGTGCATAAACATTATTGAAAAATTTTCTACTATTGGAATTTCTGCTACTATGACGGAAGTAAATAAAATAGACTTTTCTTTATAACAAGTGCAACCAAATTATTAATTTAGCAACCCAACCTCTATTTTTTCCATTTTATAATTCCAACCAACGGAAGGTATTTATACTAAGGATTAAACAATGAATGTTTAGCTTCCTGTGTTTTGTACCAAAACTATTATGTATGAAGATCTTTTGTGTAGGACGTAATTATTCTGAACATATTAAGGAATTAGGAAATGAGATTCCTGATGAGCCTGTAATATTCATGAAGCCAAAAAGTGCATTGCTCCAACCACAAACCCCTTTTTATTATCCTGAATTTACAAATGAACTCCATTATGAATGTGAGTTGGTACTGAGGGTTTCAAAAAACGGAAAATATATTCAGGAAAGAATTGCTTCAAAATATTATGATGCCATTACTGTTGGTATTGATTTTACAGCCCGTGATATACAAAACGTTTTAAAGCAAAAAGGTCTGCCCTGGGAAAAGGCAAAAAGCTGGGATAATTCCGCAGTGATTGGCGCATGGGTGTTATTTCCAAATCTCAAAAACAAAAAAGAAATCAATTTCGGTTTTTATAAAAATAAAGAATTGGTACAGCAGGGTAATTCCAATTTCATGATTCACAATTTTGATTTTCTGGTTGCACATATTTCCAATTATTTTACGCTAAATATTGGGGATCTTATATTTACAGGCACACCTGCAGGAGTTGGAGAAACAGTAGTAGGCGATGAACTTGAGGCATTTATGGAAGAAACTAGTTTATTGCAGTTGACGGTAAAATAATAAAGCTATAGTCAAATATTATTGGCTTTTCTATGCTTACTGTTGCTTCCATTCCACTGTTATGGTAGGTGATCCCGCGATAACTATCGGGACGACCACGGCGATATGCTCTGGCTGGTGCCCACCAGCCACCGCAAGCAATAGGAATACACCCAATATGATTGGCTTTTCTATGCTTATCTATTCTCACTTACATTTGTCTTTTATCTTGCCTAATGGATCGTGATCTCTTGCTTCATACGTACCGGTTGATGTACAGCGCTAAAATAATAGCTGAAACTTACGAAGCCAACCGTTCCATAACAAAATATGTACATTCTACTTCCCGGGGTCATGAAGCCATTCAATTAGCCACAGCATTTCTCTTAAAACCTCACGATTGGGTGAGTCCCTATTACAGAGATGAGAGCATGTTACTTGGCATGGGATGGTCTCCGTTTCAATTGATGTTGCAACTATTAACGAAGGCCGGAGATCCTTTTACAGGTGGCAGAAGCTACTATTCCCATCCTGCATCGAAAGAAGATGACAAGCCTAAAATTATACATCAAAGCAGTGCTACAGGCATGCAGGTTATTCCTACCACAGGCATTGCGCAAGGATTGAAATATTGGGAGCTCCGGGCTCCTAAATCCCCCGTTGGTGGACTTACCACTGCACAGCCCACGCTTAAGCAAGATGATGATGGGGTTCGGGAGGCCGGGGAGGCAGCCGTAGTACTCTGCTCTTTAGGTGATGCCTCGGTAACAGAAGGCGAGGTAAGTGAAGCTTTTCAATTTGCAGCATTAAAGCAATTACCCATTATATACCTCGTGCAGGATAATGAATGGGGCATAAGCGTAACCGCTGAAGAATGCAGGTCAATGAATGCCTATCAATATGCAAAGGGTTTTAAAGGATTAAAAAGGGTACGTGTTGATGGCACTGACTTTTTTAAAAGTTATGCAGTCATGAAGGAAGTGATAGAAGATGTTCGTAAGAAAAGACGTCCATGGCTCGTGCATGCTAAAACACGTTTGCTCAATCATCATACAAGTGGGGTACGCAAAGAGGTTTATCGCAGTGATGAAGACCTTTTTAAACACGCAAAAGATGATCCCTTTACTAAGTTTCGGGTCTCCTTACAAAAAAAGATTTCACCGGAAGAGTTAATAAAAATTGAGGAAGAAGTAACTGCAGACATTCATAAACAATTTGAAAATGCGATAGCTGCTGCAGATCCTTTACCTATTACGGTAACAGATCATGTATTTGCACCGACACCGATACTGGAAGAAAAAGGAGAACGTTCGCCTGCAGACAAAAAAAAAGTAATGATGGTGGATGCAGCCTTGTATGCAATTCGCGAGTTGATGGAAGACCATGAAGAATGTGTACTTTACGGACAGGATGTGGGCAAACGCCTGGGGGGTGTATTTAGGGAAGCAGCTACATTGGGAACGCAATTTGGAGATGATCGTGTATTCAACACAGCCATACAGGAAGCATACATTATTGGATCCACAGTCGGAATGAGTGCAGTGGGTTTAAGACCAATTGTTGAAGTGCAATTCGCCGATTATATTTATCCCGGTTTCAATCAGCTTGTAACAGAAATTTCAAAATCATGTTTTCTTTCCTACGGTAAGTTTCCGGTGGCTACTATTATTCGTGTTCCTATTGGTGCTTATGGGGGTGGCGGCCCATATCACAGCGGTAGCATTGAATCTACTTTATTATCAATAAAAGGGCTTAAGATCGCATATCCGAGTAACGCCGCTGATATGAAAGGTTTGATGAAAGCTGCTTATTATGATCCTAATCCAGTGGTGATGTTAGAGCATAAAGGTCTCTATTGGAGCAAAGTGCCCGGAACAGAAGATGCTAAGAGGGTGGAACCGTCAAGAGATTATATTTTACCATTTGGTAAAGCTGCAATAGTTCAGGAGGCTCATGTCGAGTCAATCGCGAATGGAGAAAGCGCTTGTGTGATCACTTACGGAATGGGAGTTTATTGGGCAAAAGCAGCTGCACTGTCATTCTTAGGCCAGATAGAAATAATAGACCTTAGGACATTATTTCCATTAGATGAAGAAATGGTTTATACAACTGTGCGACGGCATGGAAAATGTTTGGTGCTTACAGAAGAACAACAAAATAATTCTTTCGCAGAAGCCCTTGCGGGAAGAATATCCAGGGCATGTTTCCAATCTCTGGATGCACCTGTGGAAGTGTTAGGTGCATTGAATTTACCCGCTGTACCATTGAATATCGGATTAGAGGAGGCCATGTTGCCTAACCCAGAAAAAGTTACTCATGTATTGGGGGGACTTCTTTCTTCTTAGAATCGAAAATAAAAATCAGACCGTTGTTCGGCATTTATAAGACCAATTACTATTATCCTTCCAATATCCACCATTGATTTCCAAAAGGATCTTCAAAGCCAGCAGTAAAACCATAATCTTTTTGTTCCGGCGGCATTAAGCTTTTTGCATTTTTATCCAGTGCAGTGCGATAAACTTCCTTTACATTCTCCACATAAATATACATGCCTGCACTTTTTTCTTTCCAGTTATCAGATGCTTCTGCAATCATGATAATAGCGGAACCTATTTTTATTTCACCATGCATAATACTATTGTCTTCAGTAGGCACAATGAGTTGTTCTGTTGCTCCGAATACTTCTTTTGCAAATAGGAGAAAGTCTTTTGCCTTATGCAGAATCAAATAAGGCATTACCGGGAGATATTGTGAAGGGACTTTCATTTCAATAATTTTCTCTGCGATCAAACAATGAAATACTCAGGAGCACAAATGTATTCACAAGTTAGAAAGGATATCCAATCGCAAGATTGTAAACAATATTGTCTCTGCGATACACCCTGTCCTTAATTATTTGATTACCTACATAGGAGGGGAGTTGGCCGGGGTTGCGTAGGGGTACAGCCACGTCAAGCCTTATTACAAATATGGTGATATCAAGTCGCAAGCCCACACCAGCATCTATAGCAAGTTCATTCAAAAATTTACCAGCCTTAAATTGAGCTCTATCTTTTCCTGTCCAGGTGCTGTCGTTATATAACCATACATTACCGGCATCAATAAAAATAGCTCCATATAAAGGACCAGTTATTTTGGGCCGCAATTCTGTATTCACTTCGAACTTAATATCACCCGTTTGGTCTGAATAAAACCTGCTGGTGGCTGAGGTGTCCACATACCGTCCCGGCCCTACAGACCTGCTGCGAAAGCCACGTAAACTATTATTTCCACCTACAAAAAATTGCTTGATAAAAGGAAGCTCTACTGAGTTCCCATAGGGCATACCTAATCCCAATATTATCCTGTTCGCCCAGGTATTATTCAAACCGAGTTTGTGAAAATATCTTGCATCACCCTCTACTTTCACATATTGTGAAAATGGCAGGTTGAAGATCAGTTTTTCATTTCCCTTTTTAAAATTCGCCCCCGTTACTAAACCGGCAATATTTCCGGATAGATCTAAAAGGCCATTCACAAAAAAAGACTTTGGAGGTTGGGCATTGCTCAACAATTCATTGTAAGTAAATTGATAAGACGAGCCTAAAATAAATTGCCTTTCAGTAGCCCTTCCCAACATGGGAAATATTTTTAAAGTATCCTTGTAAGCCTGTGTAACATTTAAGGGTTGTACATAAGTGATACTAATCGGATTCAGCTCATTGTTCCTGCGGATGTTTTGCTTCCAGGTAAAGCCATAACTACCCCGAAAAGAATTGAGTGTATATAATTTTTGTTTATTTAAAATGTCGTAACCCAACTTAAAATTGGTTCTTGGAGAATAGCCTCCTTCATTACGAATGTCAACAAAAGGCACTAAAAACTTAGGTAGAGATAATGTGGCTTCCGCTCCGGTCCGGTATGTATTAAAACCCTGAAATCGGCCACTGCTCTGTATTTCAGAACCAATGTAGGCGCTTAAACCAAATTGTTCTCCCCCTCTGAAACTATTGCGATTGCGCCACGAAAATGTCAATTCAGAACCCGTGAAATTGTTTGATTTTTTAGTACCGGTTATCTCAGCACGAAGCGACTTTTTTGGAAGAGGCGTTAAATAATAATACGCATTCAACTTCGGCGAGTCCAGCCAGGTAACAGGCTCAAACCTGTTTTTTACAAATTTAAAAAGGTTAAGGTTAATCAAACGGTTCAGTGTGAGGTTATGGTCAGTTCGGTTATATACTTCGCCGGGCCTGAACTGCATGGAATGTTCGAAAAGGTAAGGCTTATACAATTTTTCCTTATCAATAATATAGTAGCCGCGAAAGAGTTCTGCATCTGCTTTATTGGTATCTGCTGCAGCAGTATTCAGGTTGTAATCGCTATAGATAAATACATTATTAATTGTATAAACCTGTTTTGCATTTTCAGAAATGTCTGGCTTCAACGTTACATAAAGATCTACTTTGTTATCGCCAATAGAACTATCCACCTTTACGAGCAAGTGGTCAGGACTGAAATAATAAAATCCATTTTCTTTGAGATAAGCATCTATACGCAATCGTTCACCTTTTATCAAATCCAAATCAAAAGGTTCACCGGGTTTCAGCAAACTTTTTGATTGTATTTTAGAGATTGCATTGTTCAATGCACTGCTGTCGTTTTCGAATATTACTTTACTGATTTTAGATTGTTCTCCCGTTAGGGCTTTATAGTTTGCAGATGCTCTTTGCTTTTTTACTGTGGTATCACTGCTAACCTTTGCATTAAAGAAGCCTTTGTTTTCGAGGTAGTTCTGTAATATCTTATCATTCTTTTTTAAATCCACCTGGCTTAAAAGCACCGGCGGTTCGCCAAACTTATTTCTCAGTTTTCCAAAAAATGAGTTTTCCTTTTTTGCTTTTATAAAATTATACGCAGCCAGCTTTATCCGGAACCCTAAAATCTTTGTGTTGGGTTTTGGTCTTGTGAGACCTTGCAGATCAGAGCGGAGCGTTTTTTTTTGTTTTGCAGTAATGGAAGACGGTGCATCTATTTTTACTGATGCGCCTGTATATAAGGTCTCATTTTTTGGTAAATGCTTTACATTGTTACAGGCAAAAAAGATACAAGCTAATATACTAATTGTAAAAACGCTTTTCATCCGCATTTAATCATTCTTTTTTGGAGAGGGAGATGCTTCACTTTCTAATTTAGCTTTTTTTCCACGCAAAATTTCCTTGAAATGGTTATAATCAATACTGATAATAAAACCAATCCCGGTTTCTATTACATGGCCTTCTATCAAAGCCTCGTATTCATTTTTGCGGTAAGCACGTAACATATATCTGCCGTCTTTGCTTAGTTGATAATTCGCAGAGATGTCGCCAGCAAAATTATTTGATTTCTGATTTGTGTTTTGCGGACCTTCTAATTCAAAATTGCTTCCTACAGTCACTGTAAGCCTATCGTTTAATAAACGTTTGCTCAGCCCAACATTCAGGTCAGTTCTGCTGCGCTTTTCACCTGTAGTATAATCATCAGAAGATGCTACGTCGAAGTTTATGTCCACTCCCCCTATCAATCCGGAAGCAAGACTGTTCAATTGCTCTGTCAATAATTTACTTACACTTTGACGTGCAAAACTGGAAGCGTTGAAGCCTTCACCACTTGATTGAAATGGATTTTCTCCTACAAAGCGGTTGAGGAGCAATAATGAAAATACCTGCTTTTCAATTTCACCAGGTTCTTGTCTTAGCTGGGCCAATTTTGCCTGAACCACAGGTACTACATCTTTTCCTACATTATAATTTTTATCTATAGGTAATATTATATCAAATGATATTTCCGGTTTCATCAACTGTCCTTCAAGCTTCAGATGAACTTCGAAAGGAAGTTTTTGCAAATACGTATTTCTCAAAGCTGCCTGGCTGGCACCTACCTGTTGCTCCACCAGATCGAGTGGGGCAGTATTCGCCACATAAATGGCCGTTACATTCAGGTCTGCACCAGTGGGGTCTCCCATCCATATTATTTTACTTCCTTTTTCTATGCTGAACCGCCTGCGTAAAAAATTGAATGATAGTTCATAAGCGCCTTTTTCAATTTCGTAGGAACCGATCATACTTACCTTACCGCTCGGGTCTATCCCCGCAGTTAGTTGTGCTTCACCCTGCACATTTACAAAATCTCCATTAGCCTCATCAATTACTATGTTCAGTAAGGCTTCTTTTTTAATGACAATATTCGCAGCAATGTCAAACCCGATAAGATTTGAAGTATTCAAAGAATCGTATGAAGCAAGGAACAGAGAATCATTTTCCGGCGCCGACATGTTTACGAATTGTATTATGCCTTCCCGCTCAGCCACACCCGGTTCCGCCTGGGGAATCACTACCGTTAAATTTGTTTTGTCATTAACTGTTAAGGCCCCATCTATTACCGGTTTTACCTCGGTACCTCCAATATGTATATTAGAAGTTATATATAATTGACCATAATAAATCTTGTTGTCCTTTTTAGTTGTATTGAGTGCCCGGAAATTGTCCGCAGCTACATCCATATCGAACCGGTAATTAATGAAGTTGGATGTATTAACTAGCCCGTTAAATGTGAGTGCATTATTGGCAGAATCCCGAATGGTAAATTGATTAAAGATCAGGCCTTTTTGAGATACCATTACCAGTGCTTCATTATCTATTTTAAAATCACCACCAAGGAATACTGTATTGAATACCGCATCATTAAAATAAAGTTTTCCGTCAATGACGGGTGCTGCGACTGTACCATCTATTTTAACCCCCCCATTTATGGTTCCTCTCATATTATGAAAAGCCGTAGCAGCCGCTCCTTCAAAAGTGCTCAAATCAATTTTTCGAACATCCACATTTAAATCCAGACCGATATCTTTTGCACCCTGCACAACTTTACCTGTTACCAATACATCATTACCACGGCCGCTTACAGTAATATTTGCATTATATACGTTAGCAGCACTATTGCTCACTTTAAGATTTACATTTCCAATAGTATCCTGTTTTAAACTCAGATCATTAATAGTCAGGTCTGAAACAAAAAGAGGTTGTTTTAAAATATTGGTAAATGAAACAGTGCCATTCATCACGCCATCTACAAGCAAAGAATCAGACTTCATAAAACCGGTGATGGTAGCTAATTTGAAATTAGTGAAATGAGTATGCAGGAGAGGGGAATTACCATCCTGGTGACTTTCTATTAATAATTTCTGAGCCCCTTTTTGTAGTAAAAAATTACTTGCCAATACGCTTGTAGGAGATATAGTGAGCCTGTTATCTGGCGATGTAGTCCAACGCTCATAATTTAAGAGTAAACTATCGGGGTTCAAATGTAATGAGTAAGTACCTGTAAGCGGCTGGCTCAGTACACCCCCCAGATTATATTTATTCCGCTTATTCTGATCAGCAACATTTAAATTAAAGTTGATGATATTGTTCAATATGGTAGCATTTAGCTGTGTATTGAAAATATGGAGCGCATCGCCGCTTTTAAGTTGACCTACATTGCCTGTTACCTGTAAGCCCCCAGCAGTAGTAGAAATATTTACATTCAATCCATCAATGGTATTTTCACCAAATATTAATGATGGTGTAGAAACAGCAGCCTGTAGTCCTTGCCCGGTGGCAAGAGATCCTTCGGCATGAATAGGTTCTAAAATTTGTAACCCCGGGACAAAAGCAGATATGAAAGGTGAATTGGATATATCTGCGGAAAAATTAAAATCATAAGGTTTTACATTAACGATTTTTTTATCTGTGGATACTGTAAAATAAGGTTGGATATTATTTTGAATAATTGATCCGAGATCAGCCAGGCGGTATTGGCCTTCCATACGTGCGTTTGCGATGTCACTTTCAAGTATTAAATATTGTCCTTCTCCATTTCTACCGGAAACAAGGCTCATTGTATCTATGGGTAAGCGTTGGTCTTTAGAGACAAATATGGCATCTGAAATCAAGACTGTACCATCAAGGTAATCTGCATTTACAGAGGCAATATCTGCATTTATCTTACCGTGAAAACTCAAAGGTTCCGTAGTAAAATGTAAGGGCAAAGTTTTAATGCTATCCACATCTGCATCCAGCTTGAATGAAGATGTTGCCCCAAAGCTGCCGCTTGCCTGGGCTGTAAGGTCAAGGTTGGGATCACCAATGTCAGCATGTACATTGAAAGCAGTTTTTTTCAATGTGCCATTTAACCTTATATTTCTATATGTGTAATTGTTGAAACCTACAGTATATACGTTACCCTTGAATGCTGTATTGATAGCATCGGGTGTAAAGCCGGTGCCGCTTAAATTCATATTTGCAGATAAAGCTCCCATTTGCGGATTGCGCAAAATTCTTCCTAATTGAAGCGACCGGGTGGTCAGTTGTGCACTGTATTTGATTTTTGCAGGATCGGTCAGATTAGAGAAGCGCCCTTTGATATTTGCACCGCCGACTGCTGTACTTAGGTTTAAGTTAGTGGAAAGTGCATTCATATTGCCACTGAGCGTACCACTGATATCGAAGGTTTCAGGAAGGTAAAGATCCGGTGTTGTTAACCTTTGTCCAGTGAAAAGTGCTATATCAAATTGAGAAGTATGAAATTTTCTGATAGTAAAGTTGCCACCCGCAGCATTGGGATCTGTAACACTGGCGAGCGTTCCCGATGCATCTATACGTGTATCACTTAAACCGGAAAATTGCAATGCATCAAAATGTAAGCGTTCCATAGTACCGCTTCCTATAATGTTCAACTGCCATATATCTGATGGGTTGCGAAAAGCAGGATTGCTTCGTAACTGAGGAGCAAATGTGAGTATATCTTTTACCTGGATACGACTGTTGACCAGCTCAATATCCATTACAGTTTGATTGAAATTTTTTGACAGAGCATCTAAAGAAGCATATTCAAGTATTGCGCTTCGCCTGAGTTCAGTACCCGGTGTTTTTAAATAAAGGTTTTTTAGGTAAGATTGATTATTGGCATAAAGAAGATCCCCTTCAAGTGCCTCAAGTACAAAACCGCTTTTTTCTTTTAACGAACCTTTAGTAACTGATACAGAAATCGAATCTTTATTGAAAATTAAATTTTTGGCATGGAGCGTTAGATTTTCACCACGCATGTGGGCGAAGTCCATTCCATATTTTTGGGCTCTGGTATTGTCATTATCGAATTGTAATAAATTATTATTGAACTGTATATCATTTACAAAAAATGACCAGTCATTCTGTGCCTGTGCAGCAATTTCTTGTTTTACTTCTTTTTCGATAAGTTTTGCCTCAGCCTTCTTTCCCAGTTTGATGGCAGTAAGACCGTCATTCAGCATTAACTTCTCTAAATGAATAATTCTTTTATCAAGGTCAATGTTTTTTCCTTCGAGCTCCAAATGCCCGGCATTGAACTGAGTATAGAAAGAAGAGACATCATTACCATAATCAAAAGAAAGATCATCAATAGTGATATTACCTAAATTTAATTTCATGGCAACGGGGGCCATAGCCTCGGCAAGTTCTTTAGAAGCGGGTTCGGGGGTTACCAGTGGTGTGCTCTGTTTAAACCTGACCTTCACCCCATTTGCTTTCAGCGAAGGAAGGGCGAAATGAGGTAGATATGGATTTAAGGTATCAATATGAGCGTTCAATTTTTTAATATAAGCAGACATATCATTGCCTGTGATCACATCCTGATATTGTACACGGAAATTATCCAGTTTTACAACATCAACAGCAAGTTTTAATGGCGTCGTTTCACTTTTCTTAGTTGTCTCCCCTGTTACGAATGCATCTACTATGAATTGAAAATTGAAAACAGTATCAGGTAATATACGTTTGACCTTAGCGGTAATATCGCTCAATTGAAGTTCTTTAACTTCCACTTCATTAGAAAGGAGCTTGAAAATGCCCAGATTGGCCTTGATGGTGCCACCAGCTATTAGTGTATCCTTCGTTTGATCTTCTACATAAATATCTTTTAATGAAATATTTCTGGGTAATCGTATGGATATGCTCCCAATTTCAACTTTAGTTTTTAATTTTTTCTCAAGATAATTTTCAACCCTGGTTGTGGCAAAATTTTGAACCGGAGGAGTTAGTATCAATAAAAAAACAACGATGATAAATAAAAAAATAAACAGGATAACTTTTAACAGTATCCGTGCAGTGCGTTGTAAGCCTGTTCTTGATTTAGGTTCTTTTTCCATTCGTAATTATCAGTGCGATTGTAGTTTGCTGTTTCTAACCGAAATGGTATATTATCCGTGTTAATATTTACTCAATTCTGTTTGGCTAAGACGTGAAATACGGAAAAAATTCACACGGTAACAAAACTTGATACAAAAGTATTTCATTTAGGATATATAGATGCTTATAGATACCACACGGTTGCCCCTAAATAATTTATTTGCTTCACGGGCTATAGAAATTAGTAGTATGAACAATATGCTGAGATAAAAACAACTATTCTCCGGTTTCAGAATGGGGAGCATCTACAGGTTTGGATTGTGGCGATCCTTTGTCTCTAAGAAAAATGGAAAGTACTACTATGGCAAATACAGACAGAAATTCACTTTGCCAATTTTGAAAAGATTCAAACCAAAGCCTTGAATTTCCAAGATATTGAAATGCTGTTTCAGTACTATGTCCTTTCAATATTTGTTCTTCATTAAAATCTTTAAGACCACCATACCAATGCAGTAAAAAGGATAGTAAAAAGAGTATTGTCAGGACCAGGGAAAGTGAGTGTTTGTATATACTTAAAATAAGCCCTCCTTGCTTTACCGGCCAGGGTGCATCTTTTTTTCTTTGATTTGTTTCCTTGTCCACCTCTTCTTCACCATCAGGATCTTTTGATTCCGATGATCCTCTTTGAAATAGAAATATGCTGAGGATTACAAAAAGGGCCATTTGTAAAAACTCGCTTTCCCAATTTTCGAAAGTGGACTGAATAAAATGACCTGAAGTAAGATATTAACCCATAGCAAGCTGTTGTCCACCTTCGTACTGCATTTCCTGATTATGTTGCTTAAGGCCGGATATTGCCTGACCTACAATGCTTAGAATAAAAAGCAGAAAAAATACGATAGAAAGCCCGTTGTTTTTCAATACATTTTTCATGAATCTAAAGTATCAATATAATAATGATTTAATATGGAGTTCTGTAGGTAATAACCGGATTACATTTATTTGGCACAAAGCCATTTGCACCCTTTGCCTTGCTGGGTTGATATTATCAGAACAAAAAAAACCCGGCCACGTAAACGTAACCAGGTTTTTTAAAGCGACTTAATTGTACCGAGGAGCAGACTTGAACTGCCGACCTCAGGGTTATGAATCCTGTGCTCTAACCAGCTGAGCTACCTCGGCTTAAATGATAACAGTTTGAAATCAGGGGGAGCAAAAATAAGCTTTCCTGTTTTATTAAAAATCTATCGTATGACAAAAAAAATGAGCAAAAATTCCAATTAGAATTTTTTGCTCATTTAAATCTTATCTAAGCGATTCAAAAAATAATGAAGACCGCTTAGTTTGCATTACCGGGATTCGAATTCTGCCATCCTTCTGTTGATGCACTCATACTGGGAGCATCATTGCCGGTAGTAGAATCACCTACACTGTTCCGGCCGGCATTATGTTTTGTTTCAATGTACTCTTTGAAATTCATCACATCTTTACGAATCATTTTTTCA
>Ga0183260_10000475_pt1 | contig 33828 bp, 36 predicted proteins | sample AntDrymUQ4972206_2_FD_129768 | JGI IMG/M metagenome (GOLD analysis project Ga0183260, IMG submission 129768) | Polar desert sand microbial communities from Dry Valleys, Antarctica - metaG UQ497 (22.06) (version 2) (version 2) | ecosystem: Environmental > Terrestrial > Soil > Desert | place...
AGCAAATTTCAAAACTTTACCATCATAACTCTCTACCTTGTACTGAGGAATGCTGAAAACTTCCTTGTTTCCTATACCCCTCTGTACTAAAATCAATCCATTTGAAACTTCTTGAACCTCGCCTAGGTCGAAATCGGTATTGCCTTTTGCTTCCTTCTTTATAACATCATTCCAATCAATTTCTGTATTCATGTATATATTAACAAAACATATTATAAATACCCCAGTTACTCAAAATCGAGTCTGTAATCTTTTTAGTCCATACAATTAAATTATATCTTACAATAGTAATATCTATTTTACGGGGACCAGTTAATACATCGCTTTTGAATATAATAAAATTTCTTACGGATTTTATCTAATCAATCTACCATATTAAACAAATTCGTCGTTTTTATCAAACATATTTTTATTGCAAAGCATAATCAACCTGTCAGTGCAAGCAACTCCCATTAGAAAAACTACATATTATAATTCTAGAGGGTTAAAAAGAAAATGGTAGCAAAAATAAATTGTAAACGGATTCTGCCTTTGGATTGATATGGTGGAATCAACCTCCGGCGCATTGATAGATCTTCAGAAAGAGTTTAACCTTGATAGTGATCCAATTAATCTAATTAAGCAGAAAGTAAAGAGGCCCCCGCCATGTATTCTAGACAACTATTTTTTTACAATAATCTTGGACAACAAGTCTAAAACTTAAAGCAATTACCCATGAATGGAATTTACATGTTTGCAGGAAAAGATTGGGTACTAACTCTTTATTCTTCAACTTTTTCAATTATATTTTTGTCAGAGATTTTTATTTAATTTCCTTTTCGTTAGGTGTCCATAGGGAGCAAATACCATGAGCCGCTATTACATTAGAGACATTCCCATTCACATCTGGACCTTCATCAGTAACAATTGCACAATGATTTGGCTTCATAAAATATATGCAATTATAACAAAAATATCCTCTATGTGTGTCGGAGTCCTTAAAAGATGGTACTTCCAAATATCGAGAGGATACCTTAGTCAACTTAACAAGCTGTGTAGCCTCTTGTGGTATCTTTTGAGTAGATACAAAATTAGAATTTAACTTCATGACTTTTAATGTCATACATACTATAAATAGCTAAGATTGTGAAACAGGATAAACAAGTGCACCATCAGTATCATGATTCTAATAAGGACATGGACATTAAATCATACTTACGCACCTGAAATAAAGGTGAAGGTAAGGATAGTGCCGATTCTTAATCTGCTTTCCCAACCTCTGCTCCTAATTCTTTGACAAAAAATCCAGATAATCCTAAAAATTCAATAGAAAAAGCCATTCCTTTATAGGGCGAGAAAATAGCGATTAATAGAAAACTAGTTCAAGTCGGAGAAATTGTCATTAAAAAGTATCAGATAATAGAAAAGCATGAACTAAATGCCGAACTACAAAAGGAAAAAATTTCAACAAAGCATCCAGATGTTTTTGATATACAAGAGAAATAGATATCTAGAATTAGAATCCTATTAGCAATATATAACTTGTTATACTAATATATTGTATATGTCATCTCAAAATGATAATAAAATCAATTGGAATGAAGTTGTAGGAAAAGAAGCACTTGGAGAGAATGGCGTAGACTTTGGTACGATCAAAGAAGTAGCGGGTGACTATATTGTTACTGAAATAGGTATGCTTAATAAGAAAATATATCACCTACCAAAGTCTTCTGTAAAATACTATAATGGAGTTTTTCTAAACTTTTCGTTAGATGAGTCAAATCTTACAACTTATGAACAAAAAATTGGGGAAAGTGTCCTTAACGATAATTCTTTGTCCGAATCACCAAATACGCCAACAAAAGAAGAAACATCAATTCCACTAATCAGTGAAGACCTACAAGTAACCAAGAACATTACTGAAGATAATATGAAGATTGTAAAAGAACCCGTTAAAGAAGCCAAAACTGTGCAAATTGAGTTAATGCACGAAAAGGTAACAATAGAAAGAAGAAAGGTCAATATGAATGCCGACACCTATAACAAAGGAACGAATATTGGTTTAAATAATAATGAGGCCTCAAATCAAGAACCTCATAAGGGATCGGAGAGAGCAGGTTCGATGTATTCAAAGATTGAATTTTTAATTCCAATTAAAAAAGAAGAGCCAGTAATTACAAAAAAATCATTTGTAAGAGAGGAAGTTATTATTAAAAAGAAGCCAGTAACTGAAACAAAAACTATTACTGAAGAAATAATAAATGAAGAATTAACAAAAGAAGGAATTAGCTATAAAGATGAGCAGAATATCCAACGTAAAGATAATATCCCCCTTTAGTCTTGAATACTACATAACAATAAAAAGGATTGAGTTTCCTATTTCTAACTTGTCTGATAGTCGTTAGAAGTTATTATTTATCTCAATTATTCTTTAAAGTTAGAGATTTCAGTTAGTTATAAAAATAGATCATATTCTAGACCTCTGCGCATGTTCAATTATTCTCCGACTCCATACTACACGCGATCAATTTGTATTTAACAGATAAGGAAATAATAGGGCCTTCTGTTCAGGGGCAGGAAATAGATCTCACACAGAAATCATGAAAAAGTTAGGTCGTGTTATTATTCAGATTATGACATACCAGCAGTTGCCGTTTAGATGCTTGACGTGTCAATCCTCTCGGAGGTGACATCTTCTGTAACTTCCACAGTTTCAGTTACTGGCTTCTTTTTAATAATAACTTCCTCTCTAACATATGGAGTTTTAGATACTTCTACTTCTTCTCTTTTCAAAGGAATCTCTATTTCTTGCCTTGATGTTACTGGCTGTTGCGTTGTGTTGGTGTGTTCTCCAGTTGGCTGTCGTCTTTCTATGGATATCTCTTCATGGACGACAGGAACTTCAACGGTTTTTGTTTCCGTAAGAGGTTCTTTGGTAATAGTTGCTCGATCTTCTTCAACTCTTTTAGTTATATCTAACTTTTCCTCTGTTATAGGAACAGTAACCTCTTCACTTTCTGTTGACGTAAATGCCGGATCTTCTTCAGATGCGGTTGTAGTCGAAGATAACTCTGGAAAGGAATCCCCTTGATACCTACTAGTCAGTTCTTCCTGAGAAATCCCGAATCTCAGAACTTCACCATCATAACTTTCAACCTTGTCTTGTGGAACGAAATACTTTTCCTTGTTAATTAAGCCTTTTTGTACAAAAACATAACCGTTTGAAACTTCTTGAACTTCACCAAAATCTTCATCATTTACTCCTCTGGCTTCTTTTTTTATAACATCATTCCAATCAATACTTGAATTCATAATAATATTAGTTAAACATAGTATAAATACACCGCTGAATATTACCTAAAACGGTAATAGCTACAGTCATAGTCATTGTTATCAACGTAACTAATTCCTTGACTATCTAATCTCTTTACTAATTAATTTCCTGTTTATAAATGATATAATTCTTTAGCGGAATCATAAAAAAGGATATTTTTCTGTATTTGTGGATCATCCGAATTATCTAATTTGTGTTGGATGAATCGGACTCTATTTTAGTCATTCCTCGTTTGCGGAACTGTTCTTCTGCTTGTTCCGTATTTGTTCTTGTCTGACTTTCTGAAGTTATCTGTTGGTCATTTGGATCTCTTTTGACTGCCGTGGGTTCTCCTGCATTTAATTTAGCTGGAGTCATTGGTTCTTTATTCGAATACTCAGTTAATGGATCGCTTTGTCTATTTTTATTTGTTCCAGCAGCACCTTCTTCATATACTTTATCATTTGAATTTGACGACGTTTTTACTGTTGAATCTGCAGCATCCTTTGCCTTTCCGGAAACATCCTTTGTAGTATCAACGACTGTATCCTTTACGTCTTTAGCCTTTTCCTTGATTTTGTCAATAATTTCTCCCATGCTATTTTACAATATTAACTATATAACATACTATAAAACAACAATCTAAGACAGAGATATGCGGATCAGTATGGTAATATTGCTTAATTTTTATTGTAAACTAGTTTTGATGTATATTTACAGCACTAGTTAAAAGGTAATAAATCAAGTTTCTCACAAGTCTTGTTGATCACATATTGGAATTTAAAGATAATTCATCATGCTATCTATCTAAACAGTTGCATGCATTAACTAGTTTCAATCTAGCACAGTCTTATTTCATATGATAAGGAAATAAATCACTAACGATAACCATAGTTTGACAATTAATTTGTACAATAGACAGTTTAAAATTTTCGTTAAGAAATATACGAATCTATTTAACTTATCAAGTTGCTATTTGATTAATGATGCTTTTATTGACGTTATTATTTTTAATAGTAATAGTACCTGTAACTCACGTAGTTTACGCACAAAATATTCTAGATGAGATCAGTAGAGCGTTTAGCAATTTGACTTCTGGCCTGATGGGCGAGAAGGATATCGACCAGCCAACCATTGACCAATCAGTAATTAATCAGTCAATAATTAATTATACTAAGACTTCAATACCTTCAAGTTCTATATCTGACAATCAAATGTCTTCAAATTAAATCTTCCTTGCTTATTGCCATAAGATGTTCTCGTATATAATTATTAGAAACATTTACAGCAGTTAAGTGGGAAAGATTTAGTTCTACTAAAATTAATAATTGATCGAATAAAAATAGTTGTTGCTTAGGCTTTTAATCTTTGGTTTATCCTTTAAATTTAAGTAGAGTTGATACTTTCCCTCTCGAACACAATTGAAAGGACTATAGATATTGATCAATTAGTCGTTTATCTTTCCAGGGAATGTTTTTGAAGAGATCCAGAATTGTCTACAACTTTAACATGATCATTAAAAATACAATAAGCGAAACTGAAAAGAATAAAAGATATGATGGTATGACAACTATACCAGATCTTTTCCTGTAATTTCAAATAAATAGCGATAACCATTGCTTGTTCCGAGATATCTGTAATCCTCTAGATTCTCTATTATATCGCCATACATAATCCATTGGAAAGTTCTTTTCTCTTTTTCACTTATAGTATCATTTTCCACGCAAATGAGTGTATCATGTTGATCCATACTGAAATTCTAACTAATCACCTTAGTTCCCTTAGTTAAGAGAAGGGTAAAGGGACTCTGATCATTAGGTCTCGGATCAAAGATATGGACTTTGAATCTTATGCTTTCATACACATCCTTATTTCAATGAATTATTTTCAGTCCAATTATAAAAAGAGAGAATCGGAGCATTTCGTATCATCTTATTCCATAGACGATTTTTCTAAAATAAACGCGACAGATAACCATTTTATCACGAGACGGCCTGTTTGGCCATTTCGATGCATCTAGTCAGATGTTCTTGTTCTTCTTTTAGGATAGATCTGACTGTTGTTTTAGCCTTTTTATTATCAAAGTTTTCACAAATAGTAGATAGCACTTCATAATGAGAGACTTCGCCGCCTTCTGCTAAACACAAGAATTCTAATGCCTCTGGTGTATCTGGCTCTTCACCAAGATAAGTCTTCATGATTTGCGTAACTTTCTCCTCTGTTTCTTTGGCCGATTCCTCTACTTTATTTATATCCAATTGGACATCTTTATCTTCAGAAAAACTACTCACAACTTCTTGAATTTTTTCCTCATGAGTACTTGCCTCCCCTTGGATTTCCTTAGCTTCATTTTTGGAATCAGCTTTTAATAACTTCATAGCGATTAATTCAGTTACTGCTTTTTGAGCTGCTCGTTCTAAGCCTAGCACTTCACCCAATTTTTTTTGTAGATTTTCTATATTTTCTTTTTTGTTTGGCATCTAAAATCTATATGTATAAAAATTTAAATAACTCCACTATAGAGTCAACATTTATCCTATACCGCATTTCAATACTACACTTTGATAATAATTTCAATGATACTATGTAATAATTTTCCGTTCAGTTGTATTGGATTTTAATGCTATTAATTAGCAATATCCAAATCTCTAATAGATTACCTTTATCTTCGAGTCGTAGGAAGGATTCGATAGTAAGAAAAAGGTTATTGTACTCAATAAACACTATTCGCGCTATAGACTCCAAAAATGATGTATCTTTTTAGGGGATATGCAATGGATAAAACTAAAGCTAAAACTATAACCAGCTAGTCTACAAGATTTATCTTAAGATAGTATGATCAAATAATAGCGATTGGTGATTAATTTTTACATTTAACATAGTTTATTATTAAAATGTAAAAGTACGCAATGTCCTCATTGTGCAATTACATTTCAACCTCAAATGGAAAAAAGTTGGAGAAGGTCACTCTGCTAAAGTTATAATTAATTATTTTTGTTGCGAGAAATCTGTTTTTTGAAGTATGAACTACCGGCCATCTGAAAGTTGTATTAATCAATAATACTAAAATTTTATGCAAGTTATTTAGAAAGATTACTACTAGTTTGTAGATGGGAAAAACTAGGTTGTTTTTTCTTTATTATATTCGTTACCCAGGTCTTTATCCGTATCTTTAACTTTATTTATAACGGCTTTTGTTCCTGCCTTTACCTTATCTACTGCTCCTGTTGTTCCTGCCTTTACCTTATCTACTGCATCATCCAGAACACTCTCGGATTCATCTTGAGGCCTTTCATTTTCATTATATTCATTTGTTATGTCAACAAGATTTTCCCCACGATTTTCTGTTGTTCCTGCCTTTATCTTATCTACTGCTCCTGTTGTTCCTGCCTTTACCTTATCTACTGCATCATCCAGAACACTCTCGGATTCATCTTGAGGCCTTTCATTTTCATTATATTCATTTGTTATGTCAACAAGCTTTTCCCCACGATTTTCTGTTTTTTTGTTATTCTCATTCTCAGACATTACTAAGTTATTAATAACATAGTATATAATTATTATATGGTTATGTATTCGATTGGAAAATAATGCTGTTCTAAACATACCATAGTTGAATAATCCTACCGACTCTGCAGTTTAATTCGAATTTTGTATGAGTGTTGTTTTGTTATTGGTTATTAAGTTTTGATGAATTAAATAATTTAGTTATGGCAAAAGAGTCAGGCATTGCAAAATCAATTGGAGATCAAAAAGAACAAGATATGGAATCTGCAGATCAAATGTTGGTAAACTTTTTGTTGACAGGCAAAAAGATATCAAAGGTTGAGGCCGGTTATAAAGAACGACGACCAGAACAAAGCGGTATTGACCAAACACAACAACAAACATCCTGTGGCAAATGTAAGTTTAATCTACCAGCAGAGAAGTTATGCCATATCGTCGAGGGACAGGTTAATAACGAGGAAGGAATATCAAAATTTTTTTCCCCAAGAGGACATGGAATGTTACCAGGCGATATTCTCTGGCACTATGTCAATCAGAGGGGTGAAAAATTAGATTATGAAAAAGGACGAGTGGTAGATGAAGCCACAGAAGGATTTCAATGCAAAGATTGTAAATATTATCTGGACTCCCATGCATGTTTATTACTAAAAGGACGATTGAAGCCTGAGATGAGTTGTGCTTTTATTGTAAAAATCGGAAATGGGATTAAACTGTAGATTTATTCATTTTTGCAGGTACATATTTCTAGTAACACTAGAATGAGTTGATTTGATATTCTTTCCTAAAACAATCCATAATTTGCCTTGATAAGTACTATTTTTTGTCCTTCTTGACTATCTTATCAATGTATTTACTACTTTATCTACCCATAATAAAAAGTAGGTATTTTTAATCGATTGATGTATTAGGATTTGTAGTTACTTTATACTGTTTGAATCAGGCGTGACAGTGGTAATTCGAAGTCAAAAAGTAAAAGTGAAAGAGTATAGAACCTACTATGATTGCGTATATGATGCGCTGCTTTATTTAAAAAACCAGCCTATCCCATTAACTAAATATAAAATTTCAACAAACAAACATACATTAGTATCATTATTATCTAATCAATTTATTAAAGCCGTTACTAATAAAACCCTGATATTAAATAGTGAATACACTGATGTACCTCATTATGTTATATCTCCAAGAGGGATAGATTACATTCAAAGATATGAATCACTTAAACAGTTATTTTCATAAATTATATATATAACTTCAAGCTACTGATTGCTTTTAATTCTTATACGATACTACTAGTAGTGCTAACTATTTCAGCAGCTTACCAGGTGTATATAATATCTATTTTCAAATAGTTTTTGATGACAACAATAAAAACAGAAGCTCCACAACAGAGGAGGCAGAAACCCTAATAGAACCCACAAGATGAAAAGATGATTTTATTTGCCCAAGGAAATATCGAATTGGTAGAGTTATTCAACCGATCATGTCATTTATTACATGATTTCAAAATTAATAAATAAATAAAATTTAGTACGAATAATGTATTATTGATCAAATACTATTATTTTTTCTTAGTAGTACTGCTACTACTTTTAGTACTTGTTGCCTTGGCCTTAGCCTTTCCACCTTTACTTGCGACCTTCTTTTTTGTTTCTTTATCAGCAGATGCTAATCCTTTCTTATCATCTTTTGGGGTAACTTTCTTAGATACCATTTATTACAAAATGAAAACAAACCATATACAACATATCATTAAAAGTAGTATAATAAACCATAAAATAAATTTAATAAAAGATTGTTTTGAATATGGAAGTATATGTAAACATAGCAGAGCCCAGATTTTTCTGTCATATTTTCATTACTAGAAGAATTTGATTATTAACATTGAATGAGATGATAACAAAATATTTCCATTTTTTGTTATAATTTTTGTTAAATATAAAACGGTAATTAAAAACTAAAGCGGCATCTTCTCTTTATTTTCAACATTATCCTGGCCATCATACTTTATTTCTTCATTTGTTATTTCTTCCGTTATCGTTTTAGTTTCTGTTATGGGTTCTTTCTTTACTATTACTTCTTCTCTAACAAAGGATCTTTTTGTGATTACAGGTTCTTCTCTTTTTATTGGAATAGTAATTTCGAATTTTGAATCCGTCGGACCTTCAAGATCTGATGCAGAATCATTTTCTCCATTATTATTTTCATTATTAATAGGCCTTTTTTCAATTGTTACTTTTTCATATATTAGTTCAATTTGAGCAGTTTTGGTTTCCTTCACAGGCTCTTTTATTATTTTTACATTGTCTTCAATAATTTTTTTTGTGACTTGAAGTTCTTCGCTCATTAAAGGAATTGTTGTTTCAACTGCTTTTGACATATCGGAGGCTTTAAATGAAGAATAATCTTCAAACGAATTTTTTTCCCTTTGTTCATAACTCTCCAGGTTCGTTTCATTTATGGCGAACCTGACTATATCCCCATCAAAGCTTTCTATAAACGTGACAGGAAGATGATATTTTTTTTTATTTATCAAACCTTTTTGAGTAATAACGAAGGTATCTCCAATTTCCTTTACAGTACCCAAGTCTAAGCCATCAGTTCCGATGGCCTCTTTTTCGACTAAAGTATCCAAATCGATATTTTTGTCATTTGTGGTAGACACATATTCTGATATTTAACAAAAGATATATTCCTGTTATCAATCAACTGCCTCGTTTTTTATTTTTCTTGAACATCAAAACCATTAGGATATTTTATTGAATACTTCTCTTTATTTAATTCAACTTGTATCTCATGATTTTCACTAATCTGATACTTTCTAACAATGATCTCCCCTAGTTTGACTATTTTTCTATTTATGGTTATTTCTTCGCCCCATAGAGGAATGACTCTTTCGAATTGGTTAGTATTAGTGCCGTTTGTAGATGCTGATGGAGCTGACGAGGAATTGTGAGTTTCTTTTTTCGAACCTTGTTTGGCATAATGAACATCTAATTCACTATTTTCATGATGGTGATCATGGTTATCGGACTGCTGCTCATCAGACTTATTTTGAGTTTGAGAGTCATCCTTATTGTTTTTGCTATCCTCTGCGTCGTGATGAAAAACATGTGAGATTTTATGTTTTATCTTTGACAGCATTTCTACTATTTCTTTCTGTTCATAGGAACTGAATTCTTTACCGTTAAGTAGGATCTCTTCATACTTTATTGGAATTTCAATTTTCTTTGTCGTGTGCACCCATTTTTTCTCCAATTGGATATTGGTTTCTACTTCTTTTTTTGTTAGTTCAAAATCTTCGTCATATAGTGGAATTCTGCTTACAATTTGTTCATCCTGCAGATCGGAATTGGTTGAAGGAGTATCCTTATACACTTGCTGGTTATCTTTGCCGTCTTCGGGATCTCCTTTTTCTCTAAAAGCGTTATCCATATAATAGAAAGGTCATGATAATTTATAATAATCTACATTCTAATTAGTGGGTGTAGTAGACCTAGCAAGAGTTTTGATTCCATGACATCTTCTAAAAAATGAAATAGTATACGATTCTGAACTAAAATTAGCATAGAAGAGTGAGGCCTATAATACGTATTACCATAATTAATACAAAAAGAAAAACAATACAGATATTCTTAATTTTTGTATTAGGATCAAATAAAAGGGTAAGAGTTAATCAGAGAAGGAATTTCCATTTCAATGATTGAAGCATTTATCTGTTCGAAAATGAGAAAATTCTTAGAAACATAAAGTATAGACTAGTACTTATTCCTTTTTAAAAATGAATAATACAATGTTGTTCACAATTTGTATGGCCTTGACTCTTTTGGTAGGAAGCATAGGAGGAAACGCCTTTGCTCAAAATGCAAGTCAAGGAAATCAAACAGGAGAAAGAGCCCAAGGTGCTATGAATGAAACTGGTAAAGCAGCTGGAAATGTAACCGAAGGTTTAGGTGGCGCCTTGAATGAGACTGGAGAAGCCCTTTCAAATGTTACTGGAGGTATTATGGAGGGATTTAAAGATATAGTGAATGGCTCAAGCCCGTAACTAAATTTTTTTTTGAATTTGAACTGAAGATATCATTTAAAATATTAAATTGTCTTTTCAAAACTAATTGAAGAGATTTTGTATCAACACATCCTATCTTTTCAAAGGGAATATGATACTAATTGTTCAAAAATAGGACCTTTGTTTTATGACTAATAACAAAACAAAATAAGATTTTATCGATATCTTCAAATTATTTGATAGGGTATATTATATCACGATATAAGGTGAGCAATAAGGAAAAAACATGACACCTACTATCATCCTGTAATCTAGGTATGTCCCTAACCTGAAGTTTATCTAGGGACCTTTACCTTAAATTGACTTATTCGATCACTTGAGATATTTAAAACGACTTCTGAACCATTAAATGATTCAACTTCATTCTTAGGAATGTTATATTCTTCACGTGCCCCTTCAGACGTGATGATTATGGAATCGGCATTAGTTGCGGTAACACTTCCTATCGCTTGTCCATCCAGCGTTCTAACGCCTTTATGAATTATTGAATCCCAATCTTCCACAGCTGTCGTTGAATTAGTAGAATTCGCATTAGAACTTGAAATCTGTCGGCCCCGTTCTATTAGAGGAACGCGTTCATTAAGATTAATGTTACCAGTTGGCGATCTGTTATTATTGTCTCCTTGATTGATAGATGCAGAATCTGAATCAGAGGGTTGTTGGGTTACAGAAGCTGATTCATATCTTGAATATTCTCCTTCTTTTGGAGGATTATCTTTTTTGAAATTATCTTCAGCATCTTCTTGAGTTATATTAAACCATAATGTTTCGCCGTCAAAACCTTTCACCAAATGCTTTGGTAGATAGAATTTGTGCTTGCTTATCCTTCCCTTTTCTGTCACTACAAAATTATGGCCAAGTTCTTGAACTTCTCCCAAATCATCACCTTTGTTGTAGCCCCTAGCTTCCTTTTTTATGATATCCTTCCAATCTATACTATTGTCTTTCCATTCAAAATTACTACCATCATTGTTAGCGTTACTCATAGATTATTATGGAGAAAAAACTATATAACTATAACGAATGCATCGTTATTTACTGGTTTGAGTTGCCATCTAATTATTGTACCATGAAAGTATGCTGTCGTATTAAAAATAACAAATATGTCATGAAAAACTGGGCAATAATATGGCTGCCGGGCTATTTGGAATTTGGCACCGGGCATTGTACCTAATAAAATGCCTAAATGAGTGCACCATCAAAAAAAGCATTATGGTTCCTTCTTGCTAAATCAATCAAAATCGTGCAATTTAGATTTAGGTAAAAAATTGAAAGATATGTCAATACCAAAATTATTATCGCATAGATAATTCTTTAAATCAATTATCAATTCGGCCGGTAAATAGAGTTGATAATTGTTGTTAGTTATATTTTGCTGTTTGAATCCGGTTTTTTTAAGTCGCCTCTTCTGTTAACGGCCTAGTTTCTGTAAGTGGCTTCTTCTTTATTACTATCTCTTCTCTTACATAGGGATTTTTGGATACGTTTAGTTCTTCCTGCTTTAAGGGTAATTCTATTTCTTGTCTTGAAGTTATTGGTTTTTCAGACGAAATTGTTTGATCTCCTGTAGGCGGTCCTCTTTCTACAGATATTTCCTCATGAACTACTGGAACTTCAACAGTTCTTGTTTCCTTCATCGATTCTTTGACGTGTGAAGTGTGACTCCCCTCAGCTCTTTTAGTTATGTCTAATTTTTCTTTGGTTACAGGTATGGTCACTTTTTCGGGTTCCACCATGGTAGAGGTTTTATCATTCTCACTCTGAGCGGAAGTTTCTGGATATGTGTCTCTCTGATAATTGTTTGAAATTACCTCCTTTGAAATATTAAATCGGAGGATATGGCCATCAAAGCTCTCAACTTTGTCTTGCGGAATGAAAAACTTTTCCTTGTTAATTAAGCCTTTTTGTACAAAAACATAACCGTTTGAAACTTCTTGAACCTCTCCTAAATCTTCATCATTTGCTCCTCTTGCTTCCTTTTTTATGACATTATTCCAATTAATTTTTGAATTCACATGAATGTTTATAAAACATCTTATAAATAGATGGAAAAATTATAGTGGTCTTGAAATTGGTAAGTAATAAGACTTCACATGATAATGCAATGGTAGACAAAAGGTATCATCTTTAAGATCCAAATTAAATTAATTATGATACCAATTCAGGGCTACCAGATATAGTAATCAATAACACTAAAAAATAAAAAAATGTTTATTCAGAATCTTCTTCGTCAGATTGTATTGCTGATGCTGGAACTACTACTACTTGTTTTCCGCTGGCGTTGATCAATGCATTTTGAATTTGAACTATGTGTTGTTCAGCGGCAGTCGTGTTATCATCATTAAGTGCGAGAATCGCTGCGTTGGTATAATTGAGTAGTTTTTCATTCATCTCGGGGTCTTGTTGTTTAGATTGATTGGTTTGTTGCTGAGTTTGATTAGATTGATTCAATTGCTCCTGGGCTTGTTCTTTTTGCTCCTGAGATTGTTGTATTTGTTGATTAGCTTGTTCTAATTGTTGTTGAGCTTGCTCTGTAGCATTTAGACCGCTCGTCTGATTGGTTTGATTGTCCTGACCTATTATTTGTCCATAGATATTAGAGCCCCCAGTATTAAATAATAACACTAAACTAATGGTTAGTATTATAGGAATGCTAACGTTAATGATTCTCTTCATTGTTATTTTATATTAAACAAACCTTTTATAGGATGAATATATTATCAATTGCGGTTAATTCCTTTTAAAATTCCATATCAAAATGAAAATGAGAAAAGCATTAGTAGGATGATGTGAGATGAATATGAAATTTCATACAAGTTTACACGATTTTTTTGCTATACATTAGTTTTTGTAATCCATTCGTTTAATTCGTTTAACCCCATCACGAATATTACTTAGTGAAAGCGTCTATCAGAGATTAACTAACTGGAATTGATGACTCGATTATCTTCATTCTCAAATGGGTTTTATTGACTAGTAACATACTAATGCTTGTTGGTACTAAAATAATAAAATAGTTTAGACATTTGTAGCATAAACGAAATATTAGTTCAAGGAAATCATAAGATAATATTTAACTCATGATCATTTGCAATGTCATTAGTTCAGGTATATTAGATTATAACTTGGCTAAATACTGTATTTAGAAATGTCATATCAATTTGATAGATTCATTCACCCGGTCTAAACTGGATTAGTCATTAAGCCTCTACTTTTACTTCTCCTGTCATGGAAGGATGGTAGAAACAATAATACAAATAAGTGCCAGGCACATCAAACTCCATACTATAAAAGTGTCCTGGCAATACTGCGGTAGAGTCAAACAGTATTCCAGAGTCTTCGCTTCTTACTCCATTTTCATGTGATCCCGAGGTTACTGTGTAAGAGATAGCATCACCGTTTACCCACAGAATTGTTTGACCTTCTTTGACCACGATAGGATTAGGATTATAAGACTTGTTACCCTCTATGCCTACTATTTGTACTAAAGTTGAATCAGAGAGTGAGGGCGAGGATTGCTGCAGTGGTGGTGGTGGTGGTGGTGATTTATTCATATCTGTGAGATTATCGAACTTGATACTGTTTGATTTTGGTAAGATTTTATAAATTTCTCCAAAATAAGTCAAAACATAAAGGTAACCATCTGGTCCAACATCTAGATCTGTGACGCCTCCAAAACCACTACCAAATATTAGGGGTATAACTTCTTTCGAATTGTTTACCTGTTTATCAGCTAAGTTTTCTAAATTTCCACTATAGGAACTACTGTTTATTTCGATAGCATTTCTTTCTGAGTTTAGAGTGAATCTGTAGATATACCCGTTATTAATATCACCCACAAAAAGGTTGTTTTCATACTGTTTACCTAGTTTGTCAGACGAGAAAAATTTGGCATCAGTTACTCCAATGGTTGTATTCCAAGAAAACTCAGGGTCACTGTATTTCCCATCCCCTAGAATTACCAAATCTTCCGCAGATGTACCTCGATTAAGAATATCGCTGGCAGCAAATCCTTGGATTTGAGCCCATCCACTGTTAAAGCCAGGTTCTACCATATTTATCTCGTCTCCTGCTGCTGGTCCGTTTTCTGTTGCCCATAAGGTACCTGTCAGAGGGTCAAAGTCCATACCGAAGCTGTTGCGGATACCCATTGCATAATAGTACCTTAAAGGACCCTCATCTCCAAAAATAGGGTCTCCAACAGATTCACCAGTTGGAGTTAATCTTATGATGCCTCCTTACCATCAGCTGCAGGACCATTTGCAACATTTTGAGATTGTGTTCTGTGCGCGCCCACATCTCCAATTACGGTGTAAATGTTGTTATCAGGACCAATTATTACCTTGCCTCCATTGTGTTCAGCTTTATTATTCACAGGTGCAGCCGGTAAATCCAAAAGAAGTGTGGGATTTATCAATATTCCATCAAAATATTCATAGCTATACAATCTGTTACCTGCGGGTTCCACACCGGCATTAAAATCATCACCATCTTCGCCACCGCCTGACTCTGTGTAATATATAAAAACATGCGTTTTACTGTCGCCCGTGCTGTTTGAAACCGCCAATCCCAATAATCCTCTTTCCATGGCAGTAGCGACTTCAACGTCTAGAAGAGGAACATTCTCTTTAACTAGTCCATCAATTACTCTAATTACCTTACCCGTCTCTTTTTCAGTTACTAAGATATCATTGTTCCCAAAGAACTCCAAGGAAGTAGGAACGTTTAAAGGCTTGTCGTTGACTTTTTCGACCATAAGATTTGGGTCGTTTATTACAGGCCCATGAGGTGAAGCGGGAGCCTTGAAATAAGCACTATATGACAAAAAATTAGTAGCCGATAAACAACTAAATGAAAACAACATAAACATAAAGACAAAAATGTGGATCGATATGGTTGACTTATTCATAGTTTTGTCAGATAATAGGATGAGAGATTAACTATTAAGCTTATGTGTGATTGCTAATGAACATGGATAATAATACTTACTAGCCTAGTTACTAAAATACAGAGTGGGTTCGGTGGAAATCATGAGGACGTCCACATGAATTTAACTATTAAATGATAATATTTATTATATAAAAATAAAAAAGAGAGATTGCCGCTATTTGTAACTATTAGTTAGTTAGATGATTTGGTGCTTTCACTGTCTGTTGGTTCTGTCCTTTCGGTTGGAGATGTACTGTCATCAGAGGTTGTTGGTGCTGAGGTTTAGACCCCCAATTATTACGCCTTTGGTGTTCCCAAGACAGATAACATATAATGATCGAGTAATTCTTTTAGGTCAGCACTAACGTCTATCTTAAAAGTTGAATCTTCACCTGGTTTGAGAGTTGGAAAATCGACTGTACCAGAAACTGTTCCAATTAAGTTATTATTAGCATCAAATAAAGCTGCATTGATGTCCACATAGTTTACCTCTACAGGAGAATTATTAACTATTGTTCCCGTTATGGCATCAGAGGTTTCTCCCGCTCTTAAAGTATGTTTAGTTATATCCAATTCCTTTGTATGAAATACATTTGTATTTTCAGCAGAATTAGCTGTCATACTATTATTTGTAGTGGAATCAGAATTAGCCGTGTCCTCTTCGGATAAAAGTTTGGCAATTACTTCGGGTCCGCCCGTACCAAAGCCTTCATTTCCCGTCATATTGGAATTGCTTGCAGAAGAAGATACATTTGGATTTGTAGTGGGCACAGGACTTGCAAGTGCTACCATGACTGGATTCTGAATTAATACAACCACGCTCAAGATAGGAATCAAGATAAATAATAATTAAATTCCATTATCTCCAAAGTTATGCAGTTAACAATGTCATTCTAAATTGTTGTTGTTATATTTGGTTATCATATTGCTGGTTTTACTATTGTCGTAGCGCTATTACAACACCGCACAAAGCAATTTTGCTAGTGCCATACGATTAGGATCGCCTTGCTAGACACAAATAACTAATAGCAATGTCGAAGAATCAAACAATAACGAATACATTTTAGACATATTCGACAATTACTTGAAAGGTGGTATGCTGATTGTTTTTCAAGCCTTGAGGTCTAATGTGTTCAGCGATGACTTTGCTATTGTCAGATTGAAGATAAAATCTCAAAAGAGCGCAGTCTTTCAGTATGGTCATAAATATGAGAAACAGCCATGATTTCATCTACCTGGGTTCGATTCAAAAAGGAATCTAAACCCTTTTTAACCTTCGAAGGGCCTCCAACAAAAGAATATTTGAGCCTTTCACCCACGGCATATTTCTCAAGTTGGTCCCATACGTTATCCATATTGTTTACAGGGGGCTGTAATAGTCCATGGTTTCTTCTAATCATTCCCAAAGCCATTAGTTGTACAGAGGTGAATAGATGGTTTGCCTCTTCATCGGTATCAGCTGCAAACACATTGACAGCAGCCATGACATAAGGTTCCTTTAGAGTTTTAGAAGGCTGGAACCGTTCTCGATAGATATTTACAGCCGATTCCAAGTATGCAGGAGCAAAATGACTAGCAAAGGCGTATGGCAGTCCCCAGGCTGAGGCCAGTTGAGCACTAAATATACTAGAACCCAAAAGCCAGATCGGAATATTCAATCCCTCTCCTGGAGTAGCCCTTACCTCTCTACCAGCGGTTTGAGGGGCAAAATAGTTCATTAATTCCTCTACGCTGTTAGGAAAATCTTCCTCTGATTCATCCAGACTACCACGCCTTAAGGCCATAGCAGTCAGCCTATCAGTTCCGGGGGCACGGCCTAAACCTAGCTCAATCCTGCCCGAATACAAACTCTCTAGGGTTCCGAATTGTTCGGCTATAATCAGGGGGCTGTGATTTGGGAGCATTATCCCCCCAGAGCCGACTCGAATGATAGAAGTACCTCCTGCTATAAATCCGATTAGCACTGAAGTAGCTGCACTGGCTATACCTTTCATATTATGATGTTCTGCTAACCAATATCGCTTATATCCCCATCGTTCTACGTGCTGAGCCAAATCCAAACTGTTTTGCATTGACTGGCCGGGAGAACCATCAGCGTTTACCATTACCAAGTCAAGAACCGACAATGGTAGGTCAATTTTCTTTCTAGGATGCTGCACAATGTAACTATACTAATCCGATGCTTTTATCCTTCAATTGATATTTCAAAATGGCCTATTGTAAATTGACGAGTGTACTTCCCCCACCCCATAGCATAATTATAATATTATGCTAATCAAATCTAGTTAGCAGATGAATTCATCGAAAAGTTTCTTGCTGGTTTCGTATTTCATCCTCCTAACAAAATGTATGTAAAGCATGGAGAAAAAGATCTACAAAGATTTACTTTACAGACAACTAATAATCCTATAAGGTAGTAATGCGCATATGCAAGACATAATGAAAGTATAGATAATTCATTATGCGAGCATTTTGGATTAGTAAATCAAACGATAAAACCTAGGACACCTTCTGGCTGCGAGGAATGTTTACAAATCGGTTCTGAATGGGTATATTTGCGGCTATGTTTAAGCTGTGGACACGTAGGCTGTTGTGACTCATCTCCAACCAAGCATGCAACAAACACTTTCACAAAATGGAACATCCTATAGTAAAATCATTGGAACCAGGCGAAAACTGGGAATGGTGTTATATCAATGAAATATTAGTAGAATAAGGATTAGATTCAGAACGTAGCATACATACTTTGAATGTGTTCTGTTTCTAATTATTATAAAAGAAAATAGGCATCTTCATGTATCGATTATCGTCAAGGAAACAGAGCCGAGACAAGTTATTCCCATAACCTAATGAAAAATGCATGTTTTTTACATATACATTAATTCCTAATCAAAGAATGAGAATCAAAGATAAGACAGATAATAAATAATATTTTTTGATCAAATATCTTGGTTCTTTAAAGGACTGTAGTTTTTATAGTTTTATGGCGGATCTGATCACTAATGTTATTCTTTTCACAAATTAGAAATATTCTGAATATAGCTATACTATGATAATGTTTTTGGTTCCCACGGAAAAACAATCCATTTATCATGGTTCAATGTTTTTCCGATAAATGCTGTTTCATTGCCATCAGTGTTGTTGAATCTTCTCATAAGAAATGCATAATCGCAATCAAAATTTCTCATTGCACAACGGACTTTAGAAAACGTTTCACCAGTATCGTATATTTCATCCACTACAAGGTATTTTTTATCGGTAGCCAATTGAGGCATTTCTTCTAAATACAACTTTTTATTTCTAACTGGTATAAACTGTATATGATCTATATCAAGCTCGAGTGCCATCAACCTAGATGGAATGATTCCTCCATTTGTTATTCCTAGAATCACGTCATACTTTTTGTTTGAACTTTGTATTTTAGCTGCAACAATCTTTGTTAGTAATCCTACTTCCCCCCAACTGCAATACTCTTTAGGGGAGCTTTTTTCATTCAATTCTTCTTTTCGAAACGTCAAATTACTATTATACTATTAACAATAACAACAACAACAATATTAACAATCAGAATTTCGTATTTCTATACTTCTATTATTAATAGTGCCCGGCAATTCCCCATATTTAGATAAGATTAAATTCCAAATAATTTAAGGAGGATTAGTAATACACAGATGACTATACATAAATCAGTATGTCGGGTAGAGTGTTCTACATGTATATGTGCTACTACTAATCAAACTGTTTCTAGGAACGTCGATACTATTCTATTAAATTGATTTGGATACAGATTCATCAATCCATGCTCGACATCTCTTAGTTGAACAAGCCAGGCGCAAGGGATTGTATTCAAAAATGATTTGCGAGATTTATAATAAATTTATATAAATAATTAGATATTCTGTAAAATCATCTGATATTATAGTAGATATTTGGAATAAACTAAACACGCTGAAATCAAGAGGAACATGGTAAATGATTATTCCATCCCAAAAGCAACATTCAGACATTAACTATTAGTTTAAATCTATTTCCGAAATTTATTCTAGATTTTCTACCATACTTCTACCTTATCTACGGACTATGGACTATGGTCCTAGAAATTATTTCTATTCAATTTTTTCTCTACATATTCATAGAAATATCTAAAATATCTAATATAAATTGAATTGTAGTAATATAGTTTACAAGTATGAATACAAGTAAAACATTACTAGTATCAACAGCAGTTGTTCTCGCACTTGCTTTGGTCTTAGCCCCTGTAGCAATTTCAGAAGATGCATTAGCAAAAAAAAGTAACAAAGCAAAACAAATCATTAGCCAATCTCAAAAATCAAAACAGAACAGTCAAGTAGTTTCTGGCGGTAGTTCAGTGCTATCTGGCAACAACTTAAACTTCCAATTCCAATCCAATACAGGAAATAACGCTTTAGCACAAGCAAACAACTAATCCTTTTTTTTATTGTTCTTTTATCTTATATTGAATTTATCAGAATCTGATAGATATTAGGTAAATTCAAATGGAAATTGTGGATATTTTTTCATCCATCTATTCTTTTTGAACCTGAAGATAGGATAGAATAGAATCAAATGATATCTAAACCGATTCTGTTTTTGATCTATTTTTTATTGTTGGTTTATAGCTCCCCAATAATAAAGAATTTGTAACGAAAGTAACAGAGCTCATGGCCATTGCTACACCTGCCAAAATTGGAAGCCATCCAAATACTGATAATCCCAAAATGGGAACCAATGCACCGCCTGCTATTGGTATTAATCCGGTATTGTAAGCAAAAGCCCAGAACAAATTCTGTTTTATTTTTGAGACGGTTTTCCTTCCTAATTCCAATGCTGTAACAACATCTCTAATATCGTTTTTTATTAAAATTATGCCCCCAGTTTCTTTGGCAACATCTGTTCCGGACCTATTGCAATTCCCAAATCTGCTCTAGCTAAAGCGGGAGCATCATTAATTCCGTCTCCGACCATTGCCACAACTTTGTTTTCTTTCAGCTTTATATTACTTACAATCTCTTCCTTTTGGCGCGGTAATACCTGTGCTAATACTCTTTCAATTCCAATTCTGGAAGCGACAGCCTTTGCGGTCCTTTCATTATCTCCAGTAAGCATTACTGATTCAATTCCCATATTTTTTAGGTCAAGTATCGCTTCTTTGGCACCTTCTTTTATGGCATCAGAAATTGCAATTATTCCCGATAAATGATTGTCTATTGAGACTAATACTGCAGTTTTACCATCTTGTTCCAATTCCGAAAGTGTTGTTTCGGCGTTTCCAGGAATTGATATATTATTGTCTAGTATCATCTTTCTATTTCCTATCATTATTTCATGGTTAGAATAGCTGGCTCTAAGACCATGACCTGCTACTGCCTCCAATGAATCAGGCGAGACTATAGAAATTCCTTTTTCCTTTGCTTTTGTTATTACAGCTTTAGCCAATGGATGTTCAGACCCTGATTCTGCTATCGCTGCTAGTTTTAATAGTTCGTTATCATCCATTTGATAAAGTGTTATTATGTCTGTAACAGATGGTTTTCCTTCTGTTAATGTCCCAGTCTTATCAAATACTACTAAATTGACTTTACTTGCTATTTCTATATACTCGCCGCCTTTATACAAGATACCATTTTCAGCACCCTTTGCCGCACCCATCATTAATGCAGCTGGGGTAGCCAATCCTAAAGCACAAGGACATGCTATTATCATGACAGAAACAAATGCCAATATTGAATAAGTTAACCCTGCATTTCCTACAAAATACCATCCAAGGAACACTCCAATTGCTATTAGGACAATAGCAGGAACAAAATACTTGGCCACCTGGTCTACCATTCTTTCCAGTTTAGCTTTCCCTGTTTTGGCCTCTTCTACAAGAGTTATTATTTGAGATAAAACCGTATCTTGGCCAATTTTAGTTGCTTTTACTTTTAAGAGGCCATTTTTGTTAATTGTAGCTCCAATTACTCCATCTCCTTTTACTTTGTCAACAGGTATACTTTCACCTGTTATCGCAGATTCGTCTATGGAAGACGAACCATCCATTATCATTCCATCAGTAGGAACTCTTTCACCGGGGCGTATAATCATTAAATCACCCTCTACAATTTCTTCCACTGGAATGCCCATTTCCCTAAATTCCTTTGCAACTAGTTTTAGTCTAGAATTATCTAAAACATTATTACTTTGATTATTATCATTTCTATCTGCATTATTTTTTTCTCTTATTTTAAGTCTTAATACGCGTGCAGTTCTTGGTTTTAGGTCTAAAAGCTTTCTGACTGCATCTGATGCCTTTTCCTTTGTTTTTGTTTCCAGCAGTCTTCCTACTAGAATAAGGGTAATTATGATTGCAGCCGTTTCAAAATATACCGCTGTAAATGGAAAATATCCTGGAATTATGGTAACGATAGCGCTATAAACATATGCATCTGTTGTTCCAATCGCAATTAATGTATCCATATTGGATGCTTTAGCTTTGATACCATCCCAGAACCCCCTGTAAAAACGCCAGCCAATCCAAAATTGTATTGGAGTCGCCAAAGCTAAAAGTAAGTAATTGATATATTCCATCATTTCCATTGGATAAAGATGTCCCAGTTGTGGAATCATATGTGGTAAGCTAAGCAAAATGATTGGTATGGTTAGTACTATACTTATTGTAACATGTATTTTTAATTTTTTTAGGGCCTTTTCGGGTTCAAGAAATTCATTTAAACATTGAGATGAGCAAAAATAATAGGTTATTCCATCTTCAGTATGATGAATGGAGTTTTCACTTTCTTCAACGAACATTCCGCATATGGGGTCCTTTGCCATACATTAAGTAATAATTAATAGATATATAACAACAAGGCTTTACAAATGTAAAATCAATTTATGTTGGAAAAATTTTTCTAGAAGGATTGATTCTCAGGAACTTATGTTCATATTCCTTCTAACAGCTCAATTAATTAAATAAATTAGATTAGATCAATAGAATTATTGACATCCTATGAAAAAGCCTACTTTAAAGTTGTTGGAATGTATTGCACTATATGCAAACCTATCGTAGAAAAACAATTAAAAGATAAAGATGGGATTAAAAAAATAGATATAAACAATATAACAAATACGGTAATTGTTGAGTTTGACCCCTTATCAATAACCAAGCAAGATATTAAAGAAAGATTAGAAGAATCAGGATACAAATTCGTTAGAGCGGCTCACTAATTACTAAATGTAATTTTGATTTTATCTAAACTAAATATAAGAGCCCAGAAATACAACCACTAATCTTTACAAATGTAAAGAATAATATGACAAGACGAGTCAGATGACATCGAGTCAAATGCCACAGCCTTGATGAAATCGATGTATCTATTCTAAGATCGCTACTAGAAGACGGTAGAAAATCATTTAGACAGATATCGAGGGACACGGGAATAACGACCCCAACAGTAAAGTCACGATATGAAAGGTTAGTTAACATAGGATTTATCAAAAGGGTCCTACCAGTTTTTGACTTTGAAAAAGTAGAGCCATAAGAAAAGAATTTCATTCAATTAAAGGACCTTAATGAAAATGCAAAGAGAAAAAAGAACATCAGTAAAAATCCTCAGAACAAGATATTAAAAAAAGAGATAGATGAGATTCAGAAAAGAATTGCAAGTGGCCTAGCAATAAACATTATTTGTGATTTTTGTGATGGGCCTGTCTATGGTAAACCTAGAATCCTAAAATTTGCAGATATTGAACGATTCTTTTGTTGTGCATCGTGTAAGTCAGGGTATACTGAAAAATATCGAGGAAGAATAGAATCGATTAAAAGAAGATATGATGGTAAATCCGAAATGTATGAGTAGTATATTTATTTATTATTGATTTGTCTCGATATCCATATTTTGATGGATCTTGCTCGAATTATTGTTTACACGCAGCAGAACATAAATATATTTTGTTTGCATTAATTATGATACATGTTTTGTTTTGTAGTTTTTTCATCCACGTTCCTATTACAAACTGGATCTTTTGCTATTTACATTAATTGTATACTAAGATATTTAACTACGGGTTTTTACAAATATAAAAAAGAATGTAAAAGATGACTAGTTAACTTCTACTCTATGGTTAGTAATAAATCCATTGTCTCCTATCATACTTTTTAGTGTTAGTAACAAAGGTTCTAATTTTTCTTCTTGATCTATTGTTTCATCATCATGGGTCGGAGTACAAATGTAAAAAGCCAAAAAAATATTAGAGACTATTATTCTTTGGTAAAGTTTTATCGTCTACAAGTTTAAATCGCGATAGGTGCTTATATGCAATAAACACCACTAGAGCAATTATCAGAAAATCGATAATTTTTGATATAAGATGTCCATATCTAAACTCTGTAATCTCGCCTGATATATTAGTCATTTTAGCAGACATTGCATCTAGATTTCCCGCAGGTAAAAATAATCCAATTAGAGGATTTACAATGTCATTTACTAATGAAGTTACCAGTCCAGAAGCAGCCTGACCTACAACAAAGGCTAGTGCCAACCCAATTATACCAAATGTTTTTAAAAAGTCAAAAAATTCTTGAGCGAGTGTTTTTCTTATTATTAATACTTCCTCATTTTGCTCGCTCTTCTTTATATCGTCACTACTCAACAGTTAGCTTGTCAAAACTACGCATAAATGATATCTGAATGTTTTTTAGTAATCTTTCAATAAGATAATTGTAATTCTTTAATGGTTGGGTGGTACTGCTAATTAGCATAGCCAACTTAAATTTAGTTACCAAAATACGTAGCGGGTTCGGTGAAACGGGTCTGAAAACCCACGAATTTATTTTGCCTTTTTAATAATTGATTGTATTTTTTCATTTCCGATAATTTTTTATTGTTGAGGATGATGAAGATGAAAGATTTCTTACCACTACTTCACTACATCTCACTCATTTTCTAGAACAAGTTTCCCTTAAAACTGTTCCGTAATCCAGCTGGGATTTTATTCTCAAGTAGGGAATTAATTTGTAATGAATTGAATAATATTTCTTATCTTGAGTGAGAATTCCTTTAAGCAATAGTGATACCAGCCCTCCAGACACCTTTGAGGTAGAAATATTCTGTTCATTCGAAACTTTGTCCCTGATCACATGATATTCCTTTGGAGTAAAATAATTTCTATTAATCTTTAGGATTAGGGGCCAGACAATATATTCCCACACTAACCTACGGTTTTCAGTGGAAGTCGCATATTTCCCTTTTCTATTGGATTGGGCATAGTCTTTGCCCGATGTTTTACTATCGTCATTTTCTTGATTTAGGAATATAGATAACATAATAGATCCTCATATTTAATAATATTTATCAAATTTTATAATATTCTCATTAACTTTATAACATACTCTTTAACCCATAATCATTTCTTGAGATAAACGATCTATTCAGATCGAATAGTAAACATCCGTTGGCATTTCATACATCAATACTGTAAAAGATTCTATATGTGGAATTAGAATATATAGAAAAAAAATAAAATTATTAGTGGTCAATATCTTCGGCTTATTTATATCATGATAGTATTATGATTACGTGAACAAATTCGCACTCTTAATATTTCTGGGAATTCTCATTATAGTAGTTTCTTTTCATAGCGAGACTTTACTTCTAGTTGCATCACAATCGTCAATAGAAAATTCTTTTAATCTAACTTATCCAAACAATCCAACTTTAACAATAGGTGAAATGCTTAACCGAACGAGTGTGCAAGGAAATAATTCTAATGAATCAGACAATAATTTGCCGTCACCCATGTAATATGATTATTGTCCTAACTATACATCATCTACTACTACAAATATATACAGATTTGATGCGGGTTAGGTGGAAAGTTTGTTTATCACTGCCACATTATGTTTCTTGGGGATGATGGCATGATGGGTGTTGTTGAGGTAGTGAAGTAACGCAATTGATGGGGGCGCTAACACGGTTATAGATACTATACCCATTGGATTGGGTCCATTTGGAATTGCGTACAAAGCGATAATAGTAATAGGTATGTGACAAATCAATTTTCAGATGATGTCTCAGTAATATTGACTCATAATATTGCTATCGGCTTAAATGAGTGTGAAGTTTCAGAAATCATTAAAATTATTCACTACTAACTGGTAAGGAAGAAGGGAAACTCAATAACCCCCCTGCATCATTAACTATCGTCTGTACCAACATTGAGCGGGTGTTAGGTGTCGCCTACCACTCCTAAATAGGAACAAGAATCCAAATGTTTAAGAAGGATAGTATATGCTAAAATCATCATCTATATTCATCACCACAGTCTCCCACTATTTCAAACAAGTTATTTGACTTTGTACTTACAGTATCGATGGCATCATAATCTGACTTGTCCAAACTGAAGTTCAATACCTGGGCATTACTATTTCTATGATCAGATATTCCAAGCCTAACGCCGATAATGGCGCCTGCCACCGCAGGTTTCTCCAGGACATATCTAGTTGCTACATTTGCAATACTCACATTGTGCTTTTGTGCAATTTCATTCAAAGTGGATAAAAGTTCTTGGAACAAACTCCATCCGCCCCATATATCTATCATCTTCTTGTATTTCCGTAAGCTTAGCGTATCTAGCTCAGTAGCAGATGGTTCTTGTATTCTTCTTAGGTATCGTTCTGACATCAGTCCTCCACACAAACTTCCGTAGGCAAGAAGTCCGATATTATGCTCCTGGCAAAATGACATCATCTTAACTTCAGGCCTACGATCTATAATTGAATATTGAATTTGGTTTGATACAATTTTTAAACCTGAATCCATCATAATCTGCATACGTTCAGTATCAAAATTTGTAAGGCCTATATGCTTGATTATTCCTTCATCGCGAAGGTCCGATAAATATTTGAGAGCGTCCATGTAGTACGGATTATCATAATCCCACCAGTGAAACTGAAGTAAATCCAGAGAGTCAACACCCAGTCTGTTAAGCGATTTCTGTATGTTTTCTTTAACGATAGAATATGTGATTCTTCCCGGTTGCGGTACCCATTTTGTTAATGCCTGAATTCTATCGAGTTCTTCTTTTCCTTTTATCTCAGATAGTCTCCGTCGGAACTGTCCAATAAAATCTTCTGCAGGGCCATAGATATCCGCCAGGTCCCAACTGGTAAATCCAGCTTCGTTATACTTCATCATATCCTCAATTGCCAATTCATGATCGATATATCCATGTCCTCCTGCGACCTGCCACATGCCATTGACTATTCTATGTATTGTCAAATCAGGGCCTAGTTGGTAGTGGTGGCCTTTTTCATTCGTATTGTTATTCATTTTCTATGTTTACTCTACATTTTATATAGCAAATATAAAGTACAAAAATCTGTCTTTTTTTAACTATTTTTGATTGATGCGTTTTTTTAGAACTCGATGTTACAGGATAAACTATACAATTCACCACTATTTCAAAAGCATGTACTTTCATCTTTCTTCTATTTTTTGAATCAGATATAGTGAGAAAGTGAGATTGAAAATGAAGACATTTGTATTATCTATTTTTTTAAAAAAGTAAATTAGTCATTTTAACAATAGTATATTTATATTAATCAAACAAATAAGCTGATTGTTTAATATAGAATGTCTAAAATCTTTGGCAACAGGATTGATATTTCAGTAGAAAAATTTCTTCATAACTTAGAGGCTGGTGAACACGGCTGCATTTTTTATTTTTCCAAAGAAGAAATGCAAAAGATTCATTTTGCTTTCGTTAAATCGGGTTTAGAAAACAACTGGGGAGTGGTATATGCTACTGCCACAGAGTCAGTAGAAGAAATTAGAAAATCAATGCAGCGTCATGGAATCAATACATTACAATATGAAGAAAATGGACAAGGAGATGGCAGTCTTATTATAGTAAGAGGAGAGGAATTATATAAAAATGCGGAAAATCCAGATGTGGACAATTGGAGGAATGCTGCAAAGTCAATTTCAGATAAATTCATCTCGAAAGGCAAAAAGGGTGTTAGAGTTGCAGCCGACCTGTCAACATATTTCCTCTCACACAGGCTCATTCAACAATGGCATGATTTAGAATACATACTTGAGAAAAAACTATCGTCACCAATATCGATTCTTTGTGCATATGATTCGCATTATCAGGAATTAATGGAAACAGATGTGCTAAAACATTACGATAGGTTGTATAACGAAAATAAAGAGTTTGTTGATGCACATAGCTTTGCAATATATGTTGGAGGAGATAAAAGCATAATATTTAGGATTTGACAAGTCGTTTTTTTATAATACCAGTTAATAAAATATATTTATCAAACAATCAAAGTTTATTTATGATTTGACTGGATTTAGAAAAGACATGTTTGGTAAATCCTGACAATATCTAATCAAATTAAATTACTTTGATAAACTAAATGAAAATGTTGCTCCTTTTTCATTCTTATTATTGTTATTTTGAGCCCATATACTACCGCCATGGGTCTCAATAATATTTTTGCAAATAAATAATCCGAGGCCGGTACCAATGTCTGATTTGGATACAAACTTTGAGAAAAGATTAGGAAGTATTTCCGGGTCAATTCCTGGGCCAGAATCCTTAACCTCTACAACAAACTGTAAATTGTCCTCTGTAATCTTAATAAAAATTTTTCCTTTGGAGAACTTTATTGCATTATCCAATAAATTTACCAATACTTGCTCTATTTTTTCGCTGTCTGCTTCGACCAACGAATCCATGTATGGCCTATCTCTTGATGATGAGGTGCTATGATCTTGTTTTATGGGAACATTTTTTTTCATGTTTTTCTCAAAAATGACTCCTATGTCTTTGTGTTGTAATTTGCTTAACTTTATATTAAAATCCTCTACCGAAGTGGAAATCAATTCCTCAAGGTTAAAGAATTCTTTGTTTAGCTTTAGAGTTTTACTTTCAATTCTGGCAACACTCAGTATGTTTACGGTTAATCTAGAGAGGCGCTCGGCATTTCTTGATATTGTTTCTAAATACCGTATGTTTTTTTCTTTATCTTTGATATCGTAGTCTAACAATGCCAATTCGGCATATCCCGAAATCGCTTGCGAGGGCGTCCTTAGCTCGTGCGCTGCCATGTTTATAAAGTCATTTTGCAGATTATCGTGAATCTCCAACTTTTCATTTGCCAGCCTTAAATTGTCAGACATTTCTGTTCGAGTCCAAAGACTTTCAAAGATTGATGTGTATGAAAGTAAAGTGGGTTTGCTGGTAGAATATGTAGATAGTCCTGTGGACTCTTCAAATGTTTCTTTTGAATCGTCTTTTAGTTCCATGGTCAGAAGGAATTTTCTGTCTACCATCAAAATCGTGGAGTTGATATCTTGTTGCTTTACAATCTCCCTAACAAAAAGATTTTCTATGTTTTGGCCATTTTCTTTGGCATATACTAGCAATAACAATTCTTTTACAGGTTCAGACATTGGCGATAGAATCCTGATTCTTAGATTTTCTTGGCTCTTTTGTTTAAGTAAATCACTAACACCAAAGCCGAATTGTCTTCTTACAGTTTTAAATGACGGAAAAACAATCATTATTTCCTCTTGTGCATTTTGTAATAGGCGCAACAACAGTTCTTTTGATCGAGATGGATTCTCAATTACTTTTGTAGTTTCAGATGAAATACCTTTTTCTATCTGGTCTATTCTTTGTAGAGCCTCTATTCCGTTTCTCCAAAGCTCTTCAAAAATGGATTGAAAATGTTTGATATATAAGGGCTCTGTGCTATAGAGGACATTCTCAAACATCTTTCCAGGCTCCATTTTTTCAATAGTGCCCTGGAACTGTTTGTCAGATAATGCAAAACTCATGGGAGGTAGGTTATTTACGTGCCTTATTTCTATACCAAGGGTAAGAAATATTTTAATGAGGTCAATCTGCTCTCTTTTGTCTTCAATATGAGTTACCCATCGCACACCACCCTTTACTTTTCCTTCCTTGTACCTTACCACGAGATGCGAGTAAGTTTGAAAAAGGTGCTCCTCATCATATATCATTTGAAAACCGCCTACTGTGGAGCAATTTGACAATCCGTTATGACTTTTCTCCGTGATATCAAGTATGTGTGTATATATTTCTCTTGAGTTATCAAGGACCCGGGTCTCGACCGGTAGTAACCCTTGTTCAATCTCCGTTATCCTCTGTTCGGCGGATATTGACTTTTTCCACAAAGTTTCAAATAAATACCGATTTTGTTCTACAACACCTTTTACGGTACTGTATATCATATCAGGTATCGGTTTGTTCTCTTCTAAGGAGGACGTTGCAATGTAAATGTTATCATCTGAAATTGCAAAATTGCCTTTGATTCCTTCCAGATGTTTTACCTCCGCTTCTAACTTATCAATAATCTCTTTACAGTTTTTTATGTTCTTTGTCGTTATTTCAGTAATCAATCTTATTTTTACATTGTTTTTTTTTAATTTGGAGTATACCTCATTATAAGGGGATACCGTAATCATGAATGAGGGTCCATTTTTATCACAATATACATCATAATTACTCTTACAAGTTAGAAGAATTTCATCAGCAATGTCCATTATTGCTTTTATTCCATATACAATCCTAGTTTCTGTGCACTGTTCTCTTTCTTCCATTTCCTTTATCCTCTACTCTGCAAATGTGCCCTTCCAAAATTTATCAAATAAAACTTACGGTGCTCAAGTACAGCTTTGACATTGATGTATATAGTTTGAGTTACAGGTTTTGCTTCTCCACTCAGGTGGGTGCTTGAAACATATTCTGGTTCGCTTATTGTCATGTTATCCTTATGCCCTCCATATAACGTAAATTAGCATACTACATTAATTCTTTACATAATTATAAGAATATTGCATAAGAATTAAAATTAAGGGAGGATAATGAAATTTTCGGTAATCGTCCACTTATTGATTGAGCAAACTCCATATCAAAGATGATAGCTCATCATCCTGACTGAAACTAATAGCTGTAATATTAATATTAATATTCGCAATATCGGTACTGCACAGTATAACGATACCCCTCTCCGTAATAGGATTAAAGGCCATATAGGCATTATAACCACCAATGGTAGCCCGTTATGCCATATGACTTCGTGACCAAAGTTTGTAGTTATAAACCATCCTAAACCAACATATAGTCCGATGTTGTTGTTCCTTTCGGATGTTTGTAAATTACTAGGTAATATTTGGCCAGTACTGTCTTATTAAATGTGATTCTTGCATAGCATCGTCTAATTCTGTCTTAATTAATCCCATATTATCTGACAAGAATTTTAGCATTTCACTGACAGTTGAATGAAGGGCGCCCCCTGGTGCAATAGAACTTGACATGTTCATTGTAGGTAGTTCCTGACCGTTAAAGTGCCCCACTGCTAATCGAGATTTTTGAGACTCTGAAAGACCAAAGCTTGTGTCATTGATTCCCAACACATCCAAAATATTGTGATCTAAAAGTTTATCAAAAGATGACATATTTGATTTTAAGGTTAAAATGTGACCTAGTAAACCAATACCCAATGTTGAATATTCAACTTTTGAACCAGGTTCTCTTGTGATTGTGGTGTTAGAAAGTGCCATATGGAATTGGTCAACTGTATAGTTTTTGGTACAGTTCATCAAATCTTTTCGGTATTGGACTGAATCCACAACTGCTGTTTTTGCAGGATCGAAAGATGGACAATAATTACCAGGAAACTCTGGTAAACCTGAAGTATGAGTAGCTAAATCTTCGATGGTGATTTTATGGCCCTTATATTGGGGTACAGTAACATTAGAGGGAAGATACTTTTCAATAGGATCATCTAACTCGATAAGACCCTTGTTTACCATATCTGCCAAAAGAACTGTAGTAAATACTTTGGTAGTAGAACCTATGGAAAAAATTGTATTTTCGTCTACTGTAGTGTTACTTGTTTTGGACATTTTACCATGACCATAAAACTGAGTTCCATTTGGGTCGATAAACCCTATAGCAATTACAGCATTAGTTTTATTTTTATCTAAACGATCATCTATGAGTGCTTTTATCTGATCAGTTATTTCAAATGTTGAGGTTAAATTATTTTTTCTTTTTGTGTTGTCGAAGGAGTAGAGGCAGAGAGGTCGGATATAGGATAAGTAGAAGAATTATTAATTGGGGTAGAAGGCGAGCCTGATACTGAACTTATTGTGGGGCTTATTACAAGGGTTATTAAAAATACAATCATCACATATAATGATGGATTTGCAGACATGGATATGTCTACTTAAAATTGCATACATAAAAGGCTTCAAAAGGAACTTCTATTGAACTTGCCATTACAGAAACTAAACCTCATGCTTTCTTTGAGGTTAATAAATAATAAGAAATACTTTGAAAATTGGGTTGATATTTCTTTGATATTCAATGCCTTTTTGGTTGACTCATCTGAATAAGGATGGAGTAATCAATTTAGCATCAATCAGTCACTAATAGCGTTACTCAAATGGAGAGTGGATTCTGTGGGATTAAATTCCCGAGGGTTTAAGAGTTCGATGAAAATCATGAGGATATCCACATGAATTCTAGATACAGCATAAAGTTAGAATGATGATTCATTTTAGTGAGATTAAGCATTAGGTCGACTTATCTTTAAATGTAATAAATACACAAGAACTCTCTAATAATGAAAATTTCAGAATTGGACTATGCTGAACAATTCCATGTATTTAATTTCCTAAAAAGTTTAGCTGAATTGGTCAATGGCGATGTCCAAAAAAAAGTCCAATTTAGGAAAGTTTGGACGGAAATTGGAGGCGATGGTACCAATTTTCCTATAACAGAGACAGCGTTTAAAGATGATATCCTACCAATTCTTGTTCAAGACAAATTAGTCGGTTGGGATGAAAAAGATGAATTAAACATCATCTATGAGGGGATATACAAAGTTGCAGAACACTATCAGGTATCTCCAGAAACCTTTGGAATTTTATCAAGAAATGATTTGGAAAAGTATTCGCAATCATTTTTAAACTTGCTATTTGAATTGACAACCAATGCAGATCTTGTAACGATTAATAATCTAAAAAAACGGTATAGTCATAGATTAGGAGTAATACCAATAATTCAAATAATTGACTCACTTGAACAGCAAGGATTAATAATTAAACAAGAAATTAACGGTGACCTCTCCATTTCCATTCCAGAAAAATCCTGCAGGTCGCCTTCCTTTCGCTAGTTAATAATGATTTTTTTTTGATCCTTTTAAATAACTTTTAAATAACTTTTAAATTTCTTTATCCAATTCTTCTAACCTCATAATTAAACCTCACACCATCTTACCAATTTGCCTATATCAATCATTTCTTATTTGAGTAATGTAACTATAGAATGGAGATTATCAATGGAAACCTGATTAAACTTTGATTATTAGAATTTAATTGTTGGAAAAATTACTAATGATTAATGAAGATTGCATGCTAGGATTAGGTTCTGGATAGTAAATGGGTTCGGGTGATTCGACTATGATTAACTACCATAAGTATGCGTTCTCAATTTTAATGCGGGCAAGGAGGGATCTAATTCAAAAGTGAATGAAATCGATCATATGATAGGAGATAATATTAAGAAAAACAAGTAGATAGCCCAGCATAAAGTGCGGGTTAGGTGGAAATAAAGAGGATATCTATATAAGTCACACCTTGAAATAAGTTACTTTTTAAATTAAGTTTCCTTATATGGATGAAAAAGACAACGGTCAGAAAAGTGGATATAATTTTAGTATCGATAAACTTAAGAATTCCTTGAGTTTGTTTAACTCGAAGGAAAAACTAATGGGTTGAATTTTTTTGTAGTTTCTAATTTCTTTTATAGTTTTGTTAATGATGTGTAGAGTCTTTGGTGGTGGAAGTAGTAGATGTATTTACGTTTGAATTGGCTGCATCTTTAACATCTGCTGCTATTTGTCTTGAATTTTGTTCAAACACTCTTGCGGCGTTTACTCCCGTGTTTGATACGTGTCTTGAAATATCTTTTGCTTGTTGTAGTACTG
>Ga0183260_10000476_pt1 | contig 33823 bp, 21 predicted proteins | sample AntDrymUQ4972206_2_FD_129768 | JGI IMG/M metagenome (GOLD analysis project Ga0183260, IMG submission 129768) | Polar desert sand microbial communities from Dry Valleys, Antarctica - metaG UQ497 (22.06) (version 2) (version 2) | ecosystem: Environmental > Terrestrial > Soil > Desert | place...
AGCGTGATCCGCTCCCGCGGCCGCCGCGCCAGCGGAATGTCGGAGTCCTCCCGCCTGAAAACTGCGCCGGCTGGCGTGTCCTCCTCGAACACGTGGACCCAGGTGATTCCGGTCAAACCCTCAAAGCCAACTCCCAACTCCCAATGCCCAACTCCCAACGCCCAAGTCCCAACGCCGACCTGGATCCCCGATGCAATGCGCAGTTGACATGCCGAGGTGGGGAACAGGGGTGCCGCACCGAGTCCCTCGAGATGAGACCGACCGCTGTGAACTCCGTGCCTCCGCGCCTCCGTGATGTGCCCTTCCCCGTGTCCTCCGTAACCTCTGTCTTCCGTGCGTCCGTGATGTGCCCTTCTCCGTGCTCTCCGTAGCCCCCGTCTCCTCGGATCAGATCAGGCCGGTGCGGGCGATTTCGAGCGTCGTGCGCATCCGGAGTACCTGCTGGGAGGCGAACATGAACATGGCCTCGTCGTCCACGTAATCCATGTAGTTCATGAACATGTCGCCGTTCGGGCCGTTGTTGCACGTCACGACGGGCCACGCGGGGGCGCCGAAATTGGGCCCGGCGCAGTTCGGCGTGTCGGCCACGAGATCCGAACCGCTGCAATCGGGCGTGTCCCCCCAGATGTGCCGGAGGTTCAGATAGTGCCCGACCTCGTGCGTGGCGGTCCGTCCCTTGTTGAACGGCACTTGCGCGGTGCCGGTCGTACCGAAGGCGCGATAGTTGATCACCACGCCATCGGTCGCCTGCGGCCCTCCGGGAAACTGGGCATACCCGAGCAGGCCGCCTGACAGGGCACAGACCCACATGTTCATGTGCGTCTTCGGCTCGAACGGGGCGATCCCCCCGCCCGACCGACGCTTCATCCCGTCGTCATGGCTGAAGGCCTCGGTTGCCGTGCGGGTGCGCGTGACGTTGACAAGCTTGAACTTGATGCGAGCGTCGCTCACCAGTCCCTTGAATGGATCGGGCGTTGCGCCCCGGTCCGGATTGGTCGCACGGAAGTCCTTGTTCAGCACAGAAATCTGGCTGTTGATCTGTTTCGTTGTGACGTTCTGTTCCGGCGTGTTGTACAGCACGTGCACGACCGTCTTGATCGTGACGATCGGCGCCTGCCGGAGGTCCTCCGTCGTCTGCCGACGACGGGCGGTGCCCGCTTCGAGGCGCATCTGATTCATCCGGAACGCAGGAAAGCGCTCGAGGAGCATCATGTGCGCCGCCATGGTCCCGCACGTGCGGCGCAGCTCGCCGCTGCCAGTCTGTCTCTTCGCCATCTGTCCTCCAGCGAATGCAGGGCCCCGTTGTGGGGGCCGTGCGCCGCATTATCGGCGGGTCGTCAACGCTGCGGTATCAGCTCTTACACAGCAGGGCGCGGTCCCTCGGCGCGAGGCTCACGATCTCCCCGCGCCTACCCCCACACCGAAGGGCTGCAGCAACCGACGCCCGAGCGCGTCATCGGCGCAGTCCAGATGCGGGCGCTGTGCGGGCCGGGCGCCGAAGCCAGCTACGACCGCCTCCATGAACCCCTCGTGCGTCAGATCCACGCCGGACTCCAGCACCTGCATGGCCCTGGTCGTGAACTGACCCGCGCCGGCGGTTTCGTATGCGACTTCGTGCGGCTGGCAGGCGGAAAAGCAGATCTCCTTCATCCCCCCTTGCGCCAGCGCACGGGTCACCACCGGCGTATCAGCACGCCCTTCGGGACTTTCGCGGAACGCGCGGTGGCGCGCGGAGATCTCGCGCGAGTATCGGATGAACCTGGGACGGCTGTCGGGAGGCACCAGGCTGGGCCTTCCGCCCGGCACGAGTGCGCGTGTAATCGTACCGGAGTGGCAGCAGTCGATGAAGCAGGTCAGGTTCACGCCAGCCTGCATCCCGGCAATCACCCCCCGCACATCGTCGTCTATCAACAGGCGTCCGGCCGCGAAGTCTGCCGGGCAGAACGCCTCGTCATGCCCGTCTTCGTCCTCATCGCCGTCGAGATCGTCCACCTGCGTGCCATGTCCGGCGAACTGAAAGACGATGACGTCCCCGGGCCCGGCGCTGCCGACCAGCCCACGGAGTGCCTCGAGCATCGCGGATCGAGTTGCCGCCGCGTCGTGCAGCGACGTCACCTCGAACCCGAGACGTCCGAGCTTGGCAGCCCAGTTCCTTGCGTCGTTCACGCAACCCTCCAGATCGTACGGCGGGCCGTAACGGTCGATGCCGATGCAGAGTGCCTTCCGGCCCCCGGGACCGGAAATCAGGGTCTGCGGTGCTGCCGGGCCGGAAAGAGGGAGGGGCGGCAGCTGAACATCGGCGGCGGTTCCCGCGCGCTCGATCGAGGCCGCGACAGCGGCCACCGCGTCCACCGGAGCCGCCGCGGCTTCGGCAACCGCCTCCTGGAAGAAGTCGACGATTGGCTCGGTATCGCGCGCGTCGAGCACACGGCGCATCACACTGCTCATCGTCGCCACGTCGTCGTCGAATCCTCCATGACTCACCGACGTGGTGCGCGACCGCGGCGGGGCATCGGGCGGCGTTTTCGAGAACAGGAGGTCGGCACTCTTCTCCCCCCCGGCCAGTCCAAAGAAGCGCATGAGCCCTGCTTCCTGCCTGACGCTCTCCTCGAGACCGAGGATGCGTGTCGGCTGCTCAGGCTCGAATGCCCGGCTCACGAGGTAGAGCAGCGACTTCTTGTAAGGACCGGCGGTATCCGCAAGCTCGAGGCTCTTATTCATCGTGTACATGGTGAGCGCGTCGATGCCGCGACCCTTCCCCACCCTGTCTTTCAGGGTGGCGTTGAACAGGGCCGTGCTGCATGCCGGCGCCAGCAGGTGCAGCGTCTTCACCTGCAGCGGCGGAACGCCGGCCGCCGGGGCCTGGGCAAGCAGTGCCGGGACGAAGTGCGAATGGAAGATCGCGCCCGCGCTGTGCCCGACGGCATGAATCTCCATCTCAGCGTGGTGCGCATTCCACAGATCACGTGCCTGCGCTGCCACGAACGCGGCGCCGCCCCCCTCCAGCACCGCAACCTCGGCGCTCCGCTTCATCTGCCCCCACGCCCGCTTGCCGGCCGGACGGGCAGCGGCCTCGAGGAACGCGTCAGCGAGATCTTCTCCAATGCCGCGCGCAGCCATCTCCCGGGCGCCGCGAAGGCCGCGAAGGATGTCGGTGATCGTCTCCCTCAGGCCGGTCTCCCAGACGAACGAGACGGGATACACGTTGTTCTGCCGCCAGAACTTCAGCCGGGAGAGAACCGGCTCGAGCCCTTCGCGTTCACCGATCAGGCCGCCGTGCGCGTAGAACAGCAGGCGGAGCTTCTGCCCGCCGCTCCTGCGCGCCTCGAGCTCCGCCGGCAGCAGCTCGGTGAACAGGCGCCGCACGTCTGCCTCCTCGCTATGGAACTCGCCATCCGTCGAGAAGGCTCCCAGGCGCAGGTTGACGGCGTGCCGCCGCAGAATCTCCTGCTCGTCGGCCGTCAGCGGCCGCTTAGGCGCACGCGCACCATCGAGCAGACCAGCCCCTTCTGAACCGGGCAGCTTCGCGGCCCTGGGGGCGACTGCAGGGAGGAGGCGCTCGTTGTACATCGCGGTCAGCCGCGGGGAGACGATGGTCGCCAGCACCGTGGCTTTACCCTTTGCCGCAGCATCCAGCGCAAGGATGCCCCAGGGATCGCCAAACTGCGCCCTGCTCTCCTTCACTGCGCCCGCGAGCTCCTTCTCGAGCCGTTCGCGCCTGGCGGCGAACTGCGGATCCCCTGCAAGCGCAGCGGCCGATCGCCCGCCGAGGAACCGGCGCATCGAGAGCAGTGCCTTTGCCGCACCGTGCATCGCATCGGCCCACCAGCTGATGAGAAGGTAGTCACTGACAATGTGTGCGGCGCGGACCGGGCCGAGCCGCCGCTCGAGCTCAGGGCGTGAGGCGGCGGGCCCCGCTGCCTTCAGCCCCGCCCACGAGGCATCCCCCTCGACCGCCGCGCGGCGGTGCGCCCGCTCGGCATCGCCTGGCGGGATCAGCGCCAGCAGTGCGTCGCGCCCGACGCGCTCGTAGTAGTCGCGGGAGAGCGCGCCGTCCGGCCCGAGGAACAGCGCATCGGTCGCATGCTGATCGAAAGTGCACTCGAGGAGGAACGTCGACGGCCCGAAATCCGTTTCGACGCCGATGCGGCGGCGGCCTTCCGCCTCGTCCGCGAGACCAAGCGCGAGTATCGCCGAGTAGTCGTCGCGCACATCCCGGGAAGTGGTCCGCTGGCGTCCCTCGAAGTACGTCGCCGAGCACCCGAGCGTCAGCGTGGCGGCGAGTCGCGACGCCCGGTACGCCGCAGTGATGATCATGGACTCGAACACCAGTTTCCGGACCTTGGCGCCATCCGCCTCGAACGGCCTCGTGCGGACCAGGATCTTCTGGGACGAGATCTCGTCGGCCGCGTTGAGCGTGCCGGTCTCGGGATCGTACGAGAGCGTCCCCTTGCGGAGCAGCTCCGCAACGCTGCGGACGTTCAGGATCCCGAACAGGTTGATCCGCCAGGCCACGCGACGATCGCGCCGGCTCAGGATCCCGGTATGAACGACGCGGATGGCCCCTTCCTCCCGGGCCGCCGCCTCGGTGATCGCTGTCAGCCGACCGCGCAGCGCCGCTTCGACCGCGGTGCGCTCCTCCGCCGCAAGCGCGCGGAGATCGATGTCGAAGCTGAAGAGGGCCTCCCCGTGGCGCACGGAGGAGAACTGCATCCCTACCGCCATCCTCACGGACCGATCGATGCTGGCGGCGACCGCCTTCTGCAGCGCCTCGATCTGCCGATCGTCCAGCCCCGCGTTGATGAGCGCTTCGAGGTCCACTTCCGGATCGGCACTTACCGCGCTGACGAATTTTCTTATGGCATCACTCTTCCCGATTGTCGCGGCCACACCCACCGAGGCCGTGGCGTCGATCGAGATCTCCGAGCCGGCGCGGCGGTAATACGAGAGCCGCACCCGATCCCCGGCAACCTTCGCCACACGGATCTCGAAGGCGCTCCTCGCCTCCCACTCGGCACCCACCTTCACGGAGGCGCCGGCGGTGACGCTGGCGGAGCCGATCACCGGCAGCCCTGGCGTGGCGAGCGGGTTGGTCATGCTGGCCAGTTCCATCCCGCCACTCAGCCGGAGCGCGCCGTTTCCCTCCACCGACGCATACGACCCGACCGGCATGGTTGCGAGGTCGTCGAGGCTCCCCGGGAGCACGGCACCCTCGAGTGTGCCCGCCAGCGCCTCGGCCAGCGTGGGATCCGCGCCAGCAACATCGAAAGGCTGGTAGAAGCGGAACCGGACGGAACCTCCCGCGGAGAAACCAAACGCCAGCGGGCCGCGCTCACCATCCAGCCTTGCGGCAACCTGCGGCGTCATGGCTATCGAAACGTATGCCGTGCCACCGGGGACGCTGATCGCATCACGCAGATCGTCCGCGGGAAACAGCAGCTCGTCAGCCTGGTGCACGCCGACATCAATACTGGCGCCCGCCTGGAGTGCGAGATCCCCCGGGCCGCCGAACTCGAGCGCGTCCCCCGACGAGAATTCCATCGAGACCGGGGCGGTCCTGGCGTCGGATAGCCGCGTCTGCAGTGCCGAGGCCATCGGCCGCAGCGCCAGGAGCCTGACCACGCGATCGGGAAGGTAGCGGCCGAGCCCGGAGCCGCCCGGCGTGTTGATATCGAGGAGCGCGGTATTGAGCTGATCGAGAAGCTTGAACGCGGGCATGAGCCCTCCTGCGCAGGGGACAGAACTGATGTGGTGAGACCCGCGAGACTAGCCCACCACCCAGCCGAACGCAAGCCCGGATCTTCCCTGCGCCGGGCAGACTCTGGTGAAGCGGTAACGGCTGTGTCTCTAAGGACGAGTTGGCCTTGCCCCGCGCCGAAGGACGAAAAAATGCTCAGGCGTACGAGGTGCGGGTCAACTAGAATGCCCCGACTCACGAGCGGCTTCTTTTACCTCATGCGCCCGCCGCCATGCGGCGCCGCGCGTCCTCTCCCTGCGCTCGCAAGGCGCGGAAGGTGCGGCACATGCCCTTCGATACGATCTTTCAGCCCCTCACATTCCGGAACCTCACGATCAAGAACCGCATCGTCCGCTCCAACGTCTCCGGCCGGTTCGACAACTACGACGGATCCGGAACACAGACCCGCATCAACTGGGAAGTGAAGTTCGCGCGCGGCGGCGTCGGCGCCATCGTCTCCTCCTTCGTCCCCGTGCATCTGCGCGGCCGCATCGTGCCGAACTACGCCACAATCGACGACGACCGACACATCCCGTTCTGGCGTGCGCTCGGGGAGGCCGTGCACCAGCACGACTGCAAGTACATCCTGCAGCTCAGCCATGGCGGTCGCCAGCGGGACCTGAGCGGAATCGAATACCCCGTCGGCCTGAGCTCGACGGACAAGGCGGACCCGACGCACGGCTTCAAGTGCGAGCGCATGACGGTGGCGCAGATTCAGGAAACGGTGCAGGCGTTCGCGGAAGGGGCCCGGCGCTCAAGGGAGGCGGGCCTGGACGGCGTCGAGCTGCACGGGGCCAACGGCTACCTGATCACCCAGTTCCTCAGCTCCGCGATCAACGACCGGAAGGACGAGTACGGCGGCCCCCTCGAGAATCGTGCCCGTTTCGTGATCGAGGTGGTCCGCGCGATCCGGCAGCGCGTGGGAAACGACTTCCACCTGCAGATGAAGATCAGCGTCCAGGAGCTCAACGACGCTGTTGCTTTCTTCGGCATCGGTCCCTCCGGCAACACCGCCGAAGAGTCCGTGCAGGTCTGCAAGTGGCTCGAGGAGGCGGGAGTGGATGCCTTTCACGTCTCCACCGGGAGCTTCTTCCCGCACCCTCGAAACCCGGCCGGCACGGATCTCCCCGTAGAAGACATTGCCGCCACGTACGACACGATGATTTCCGGCGGCGATCAGGCGTTCCGCAATTACATGCTCTTCCGGAATTTCCCGGCGCTCGCACGGCGCCAGTGGAACGACTCCGCACCGCCGGCCGACAGGATTGAAGGGCTGAACCTGGACGATGCACGCCGCGTGAAGGTCGCCGTGAACGTGCCCGTCATCTGCACCGGCGGTTTCCAGACAGCTTCGGTGATAGAGGCGGCCATCTCCCGCGGGGACTGCGACGTCGTGTCGATCGCGCGTCCGCTCATCGCGAACAACGACCTCGTGGAGACCTTCCGCCGCGGGCAGGACCGCGCGGACCGGCCCTGCACCTACTGCAACAAGTGCCTCGCCAATGCGATCGAGCACCCGCTCGGGTGCTACGACGAGACGCGGTATCCCTCGCGTGAGGCAATGCTCGCCGAGATCATGAGCGTGTTCACGCCGCAGCCGTTCCCGGCGGAGGAACCACCGTCTGCCGGCGCAGCCCGCGATATCGCCGGTGCCCCTCCTGACGCGATGAGCCGGCGGATCGGCGGGCTCATTCGCGATCGCCAGTGGTACGAGCTGCCCAGCCTGCTGGCGATGGGGCGGCTCATCGAGGTGCGGAACGAGCTCCGCGCAAAGAACCTGCACGATACGGAGGAGCCGCCGTTCGAGACCCGCCCGATTCCCGCGGATCTCGACCCGGCCATCCGTGAGGGGAGGTCCCCAGACGGCAGCAATAACGACCTGCGCTCGCCACGGATGGGAGCAGCCGGCTGCCGGTTCGGACGTAACGTGCCGCTGGAGCACACGTTCCCTGATACGGCCAACATCATGGTTCCCAACCCGCGCGTGGTCAGCCGCGAACTGATGACGCGTCACGAGTTCCAGCCGGCAACCATTCTCAACCTGCTTGCCGCCTCATGGATTCAGTTCATGGTGCACGACTGGTTCGTGCACAAGCGCTCGGCCACCGACGCTTTCGAGATCCCGACCGGCGCCGGGGACGACTGGGGCGCGGCACACATCCGCGTGCCGAAGTCCGTGCCCGAACCTGCCCCCGCCGGTTCGACCCGCCCGCCGGCGTACGCCAACATGAACAGCCACTGGTGGGACGCCTCCCAGATCTATGGCTCCGACGCCAGAATGGCCTCCGCGCTCCGGACCGGCATCGGGGGCAAGCTCCGGATCGAGCCGACCGGTCTGCTCCCGGTGGACCCGGAAACGGGGCTGCACTTCAGCGGGTTCACCGACAACTGGTGGATCGGCCTGGCCATGCTCCACACGCTGTTCACCCTGGAGCACAACTACGTGTGCGATCTCCTGGCGCACCAGCACCAGAACTGGACCGACGAGGATCTGTACCGCAAGGCCAAGCTGATTAACTCCGCCCTGATGGCGAAGATCCACACGGTCGAGTGGACGCCCGCCATCCTCCCTCACCCGGTCATCAAACGCGCGATGCGGGTCAACTGGTCCGGCCTTGCCGGCGAGGACCTGCAGGATGTGCTGGCTTTCCTCGACGACAAGGAACTCCTTGGCGGGATCGTCGGATCCAAGGCGGACCACCATACGGCCCCGTACTCGCTGACAGAGGAGTTCGTGTCCGTGTACCGCATGCACCCCCTCATGCCGGACGAGTACTCGTTTCATTCCGTCGTGACGGGACGCTTCCTGGAGAAGCTCGAGCTGAACGAGATCGCCGGGCGCCGCACCCCCGACATCTCGGAGCGGCTCACCATGCCGGATCTGTTCTACTCCTTCGGCACGAGCCACCCGGGGGCCGTCACGCTGCAGAACTACCCGCGCCACCTCCAGAACCTCACGCGCGACGACGGGGAACACCTGGATCTGGCAGCGGTGGACGTGCTGCGGGACCGGGAACGGGGGGTCCCCCGCTACAACGCCTTCCGCCGCCTGATGCACAAACCGGCGGTGAAGTCGTTCGACGAGCTGACCGAGCACCCCGAGCTGCGGAGGAAGATCAAAGAGGTCTACAACGGCGACCTCGAGAAGGTCGATCTGATGACCGGACTCTACGCCGAGCCGCTCCCGCCGGGCTTCGGCTTCAGCGACACCGCCTTCCGCGTATTCGTGCTGATGGCGTCGCGGCGGCTGAAGAGCGACAGGTTCTTTACCGACGATTATCGAGCCGGCATCTACACCGAGTTCGGCCTCGACTACCTTCGGAAGAACACCATGTTGCACGTGCTGCGCCGGCACTACCCGCACCTGGCGCCGGCACTCGAGGGGGTCGAGAACGCGTTTGCCCCCTGGAAGAAGATTCAGGGGCCGGCGGGCTGATGTCCGGCGGGCTTGCGGCAGACGGGCGGGAGTGCGCGATTTGCCGTGAGATCGCTGAACCGGGATCAGCGATCAGGGACCGACAAGGATCACGTCGCATCTCCGCGGGCCGTGGACACCGCGGATGCGTGTCATCTCGATGTCAGCAGTCGCCGAGGGGCCGGAGATAGTGGTCACCAGTGCAGGGCGCTCCCGCTCCAGCACATCGAACGCCTCGGGAACGGTCTGGACCACCTGCTCCGTGAACACGACGCACAGGTGGTAATCGGGGACGAGCGTCAGCGCACGGCGCCCTTCCGCGGGGCCGTGCCGGAGAACGATCGTGCCGGTGCTGGCAATCGCCTGCGAGCACCCGGTGATCACTCCGTCCGTCGCGTCCAGGTCCCTGTGGGAGAGGGCCGCATCCTCGACGAGATCGAGCCCGGGGGGCAGCCAGTCGCGCGGCAGCCCTGAAGGAACGAGCATGCGTGTGCCGCCGCTCCTCCCGAGCGCCTCCGCGATAGTTCCCGGAAGCTCCGCGCGACCGCAGCGATACACCCCGACCTGATAGTGCTGGAGCCTGTCGACGAGAAGGTGGATGCAGCCCTGCTCGTCGAGCGCCCCGGCCTGCCGGTACTCGCGGGCAATCGCCTGGTACTCTTCTCCGGCATTCGACGATCGCGGGCCGATCGCCCCCCGGATGGCCGACAGCACGGCAGCGCGGGCAGCAGTGTCAGGCGATTTCATGAAGCCCCGCCACGCTCGCGTGCCGCCCACCAGTCACGGAACGACTGCGCCGGCAGCGCCGGGAGATCGCGCGTACGTGTCCAGGCAGCGAAGAGGCCTGGCAGGTGCGCGAGCTGATCTCCTTTCCGGAACGGCCGCTGCAGAAAGCGGCCGATCATCTGGGCGCGGCGCAGCCACGCGGGGCTGGAGAACGCCAGTGCGGCTCCCTTCATGCCCATCCGCTCACCGAGCGGTGCCCCACCCTCCACAATCCGTCGGCGGAGATGGATGAGGATCTCGGGGATGTTGATCTTCACGGGACACACTTCGTAACAGGCGCCACAGAGCGAGGAAGCATAGGGCAGGGATGTCGAGTGCTGCATGCCCTGGAGCTGCGGCGTCAGGATCGCGCCGATCGGCCCGCTGTAGATCGATCCGTAGGCGTGACCGCCCGTCTGACGATAGACGGGGCAGGCGTTGAGGCATGCCGCGCAGCGGATGCACTGCAGCGTCTCGCGCGACACCGGATCCGCCAGCACCCTCGTACGCCCGTTGTCGAGCAGCACGATGTGAAATTCCTCCGGTCCATCGCCCGGCGTCGTTCCGGCCCACAGCGTGTTGTAGGGGTTCATGCGCTCCCCTGTCGCCGATCGCGGCAGGAGCTGCAGGAACACCTCGAGATCCCGCAACGCCGGGATGACCTTCTCGATGCCCGCGAGCGTGATGAGCACCCTCGGCAGGGTCAGGCACATGCGTCCGTTGCCCTCAGACTCAACGACACAGACCGCGCCCGTCTCCGCGATCAGGAAATTCGCACCGCTGAAGCCGACCGGGACCCGGAGAAATTTCTCCCGCAGGTACTGCCGGGCGGCCGTCGTGAGATCGTGCGGCTCCCCTCCGAGATCCGGAAGGCCCATCTTCTGGCGGAAGATCTCCCGGATCTCCGCCCGGTTGCGATGCAGCGCCGGTACGACGATGTGGGAGGGGGTGTCGTTCCCGAGCTGGATGATGAGATCCGCCAGATCGGTTTCGTGCGGGGCAATGCCGGCCCCTTCGAGCGCGGCGTTGAGCCGCGTCTCGTCGGACGTCATCGTCTTGACCTTGATGACCTCCTGTTCGCCGTGGGAGCGGATGATGTCTACGATAATCCGGTTCGCCCCGTCGGCATCGGCCGCCCAGTGCACATGACCGCCAGCCCGCGTGCAGTTCTCCTCGAACGCTTCGAGATACGAGTCGAGATGCCGCAGCACGTGCGCCTTGATCTGGCGGCCGGACTCACGGAGCGCCTGCCAGTCGTCGGATTCCGCCACGACCAGCGCGCGCTTGCCCCGAATCACCTCCGTGGCATGTCGCACGTTTCTGCGGAGCTGAACGTTTGCGAGCGCCTGGTCTGCCGCGACGGCGAATTCCGGCGCCGCCGCGGCATTGCCGACCCGGATCATGGCGGCAGCTCGCCTGGCGCCGTTGACGCCAGGATCTCGGCCAGGTGCAGGCATCGGACCGCTGCGTTGCCTCGCCGGAGCGCGCCGCCAATCTGCATCAGACAGGAGTTGTCCCCCGCCGTGCACACCTCGGCCCCTGTCCCCAGCACGCAGGCAACCTTGTCGGCCGCCATGGCGGTGGACACCCCGGCGTTCTTCACCGAGAACGTGCCGCCAAAGCCGCAGCACTCGTCCCGGCGCGGGAGGGTCACGAGTTGCAGGCCCTGCACCGCCGCCAGCAGCCGCTCGGGCTGATCACCGATGTGGAGGGACCGAAGCGAATGACACGAGGTGTGCAGGGTCACCGTATGGGGAAACGCCGCGCCGACGTCGGTCACGCCGAGTCGATCGACCAGGAGCTCGGAGAACTCGAACACGCGGCCCAGCAGATCCGCCACCTCGGCTTCCAGGCGCTGATCCCCCGTTTCAGCGGCCATCTTCGGATAGTGGTCCCGCATCATGGCCACGCACGACGCGGACGGCGCGCAGATCGGCCCGGCCCCCCGGTAGACGTCCACCATCCTGCGCATCAGGGGCAGCGCCTCGCGCGCGTAGCCGGTGTTGTAATGCATCTGCCCGCAGCAGGTCTGCGCGTCCCGGAACTCCACCGTGTGGCCCAGGCGCTCGAGCACGGCAACGACCGCCTTGCCCGTACTCGGGAACAAGGCGTCGTTGTAGCAGGTGATGAACAGCGAGATGAGCATGTGCGGCCGGGCGTGCCTTCCCGTTGTTCACGTCACGCGCGTGCTACCGCAGGAAGGCTTCCGGCAACCCTCCGTCGACCGGAATCACGTGCCCGGTGGTCTTGGCGCTCTGATCGCCCGTGAGGAACAGGATGGCGTTGGCGCAATCCTGCGGGAGGATCGGCAGCCTCGTGATCGTCCGCCGCGCGTAGAACTCAGCCAACCTGGAGCGGAGCGTTTCGGTGGAGTCATCCTCGGAGAACTCCAGGTTGTACTTCTTCAGCGACACGATCACGCGATCGCGCGGGAACATCGACGATCCCTGGACGACGGTCGCCGGGGCGATGCCGTTGACGCGCACCAGCGGCCCCAGCCCGATCGCGAGCTCGCGGATGAGGTGATTGATCGCCGCCTTGCTGACGTCGTATGCCTCGCTGCCGGCCTTCGGCACGACGGCGTTCGCGGAACTGGTCAGCACGATCGAGGCTGGAAGCCCCTGCTCCTTCAGGATCGTCGTGGCCTCCTCGGAGAGCACGTGGTTGCTCGTGACGTTGATGCTCATCGCCAGGCCCCATGTCTGCTCCGGGGGGGTGCCTGGCGCGGGTGTCGGAAAGATCGCCGCGGTGTTGATCACCGCGTCGAGCCCCCCGAACTGCATGACGGTGGCGCGAAGCGCCGCGGCAATGCTCTGCCTGGAACTGAGATCGATGGCCGTGCCGAGGACCGCGTCACGCGACGACAAGGCGGCGGCTTCTTCGGCAACGGTTTGCGCGCTCTCCGCATTGAGGTCCGCCACCACCACGTGTGCGCCTCGCTTCGCGAGCAGGAGCGAGACCTCGCGGCCGATCCCGCTGGCGCCTCCGACGACAAGCACGATGCGACGGCTGAGCTCCCGTTCCGGGGGCATCCGCTGCAGCTTTGCCTCCTCCAGCGCCCAGTATTCGATGCGGAAGGCCTCGGACCGCGGCAGCGCCACGTAGTTGCGAAAGCTCTTGAACTCACCCGCCTGCTCAGGGCGCCTGGCCTGCGGCGCCGGCCCCGGCTTGGCCCCGGTGTCTTCGAGCGCATTGGCGCCGGCCATGACGTGGATGGCGTTGACGAAGAACTCCGACGTGATCCGCGCCTCCCGCTGGTCCTTGCCAAACCCGAACAGGCCGAGGCCAGGGATGATCACGACCGACGGATTGGAGTCCCGAAGCGCCGGGGAGTCCCCCTCCGCGTGCGCGTGGTAATAGGCGGCGTAGTCCTCGCGATACGTCGCCAGGCCCTCGGCAATCTGCGACTTCAGGGCGTCGAGCCCCTCGTCGGGCGTCCACGCCACGTACAGCGGCGAGATGCGCGTGCGGAGAAAGTGATCGGGACAGCTCGTGCCCATCCGGCACAGGTCCTCGGCCCAGCTGGAGTTGGCGAACTCCAGGGCGTCGTCGCTGCTGTCGTAGTGGCCCACGACGCGCCGGTTCGAGGAGACCGCCCCTCGAAGCGCCGGCAGGAGCGCGCCGACGAGCGCTTCACGATCGGGCGCCGTCGAGGCTGTCGCACCGCCGAACCGAGGCTGTCCGGCACGCGCCTCGTGATCCCGCACGAACTCTCCCATCTGGTCGATGGTCTTCACGCTCGACAGGTAGCAGTCGCGCTGGGTGTCCCCCCAGGTGAAGAGGCCGTGCCCCCCGAGCAGGATGCCGTCTGCCCCCGTATTGTCCTGGACCGCTTTGCGCAGCATGAGCCCCAGCTCGAACCCGGGGCGCTGCCACGGCACCCATACGATCCGGCGTCCGTACTTCTCGTTGAATTCCTCGAGCTTCTGACCGCCGTTCGCGCTTGCCGCCAGGGCGATCGCCCAGTCGGGATGAAGGTGGTCGACGTGCGGCGCGGGCAGGAACGCGTGCAGAGGTGTGTCGATCGAGGCGGCCACGCGGTTCTCGCCAAATGCGCAGAGCGGGTAGAGGCCGACCATTTCGTCCTCGAAGGCCTCTCCGCGGTAGCGCGCGATGAGGCTCTCCAGCTTGTCGAGATACAGCACGGCAAACCCGGAGGTGCCCATGGAGCGAAGATCGCCACCGCTTCCCTTCACCGCCATCACTCGCGTCGGGATCCCGGTGAGCGGGTCGGGCAGGTCGAACTTCGAGCTGGTGTTCCCCCCGCCGAAGTTGGTGATGCGCAGGTCCGCACCAAGGAGGTTCGAGCGGTACCGGAGGAGCTCGAGCGGGCGCGCCTCGAGCGCCGCAGCCTCGCGCTCGTCCCAGAGGTTCTTCAGAAACGTTGTTTCAACGGTCGACATCTCAGACACAGGTGAGCTCCAGGTACTCTTGAAAACGGGGATACTGTGAATTCCAGCGGTCCTGGTTCGTGGGTTCGAACCGCTCGACCGGGAACGATCGGCTGATGATGCTGCGCGCCTCGGCGAGTGCACCGACGACGCCGGTGCCGACCATCTGCATCGCAATGTTCCCCAGGGCGGTGGCCTCGACCGGACCCGCCAGAACGGCCCGTCCTGTGGCGTCGGCGGTGAACTGGTTCAGGAGCCGGTTCCGCGAGCCGCCTCCCACGATCTGGATTTCGGAAATCGGCTCGTTCGTCAGCTCCTCGAGCGCTTCCACGACGACCCGGTACTTGAAAGCCAGACTCTCCAGAATGGACCGTGTGATTGCCGCCGGCCCTTCGGGCGGCGTCTGCCCTGTCTCGCGGCAGTAGCCGGCAATCGCGCTCACCATGTCGGGCGGGTGGAGGAACCCGCCGTGATCCGGGTCGAACAGGACGTCGAACGCGTGGCGATCGTCACCTGCAGCAGCCAGCAGCTCGTCGTACCCGTACATCTGCCCCTGCGCGGCCCACGTGCGCCGGCAGGCCTGCAGGAGCCACATCCCCGCGATGTTCTTCAGCAGGCGGATGGTTCCGCACACTCCGCCTTCATTGGTGAAATTCAGATCGCGCGAACGCGGCGTGATGATCGGCGCCCGTATTTCCGTGCCAAGCAGCGACCACGTGCCGGAGCTGAGGAACGCACGCCGTCCGCCCCCTTCGATGGAAGCCACAGCCGAACCGGTGTCGTGACAGGCCGGTGCGATCACCGGGGTGCCCGCAAGGTGACCGCACACATCGCGGCGGAGCTCGCCAAGGACGGCACCGGGCTCGACAAGCTGAGGCAGCAGGCGCCCGGGAATGCCAAGCCGGTCGAGCAGGTCGTGCGACCAGGTCCGGGTTCGCGCGTTGACGAACTGGGTTGTCGTCGCGTTCGTGTACTCCGCGGTGAGCCGGCCGGTGAGCCAGTAGTTGAAGAGGTCCGGCACCGTGACAAAGGTCGCAGCAGCCTCGACCAGCTTTGGCGTCGCCTCGCACGCTGCGTAGAGCTGGTACAGCGTATTGAACGGCAGGAACTGGATCCCGGTGACGGCATAGATGTCGTCCGCGGGAACCCTTCCGAACACCGCGTCCATGACACCGTCCGTGCGGCTGTCACGGTAGTGGTAGGGGTTCTCGACGAGCCCACCCCGCTCCCCCAGCAGCGCGTAGTCGCAGCCCCAGGCGTCCACCGCGAGGCTCTCGAGCCTTGTGCCCTCGAGGGGGTCGAGCGACCGCTTCATCTCGTGCCAGAGCCGCAGCACGTCCCAGTGAAGGCTGCCGTTCACACGGACCGGCTCATTCGGGAACCGGTGGACCTCCCGGATGTCGAGCCGCCCCTCCCTGAGGCTCCCGAGGATGCTCCTGCCGCTCTCGGCGCCGAGATCGAATGCGAGAAACTGCGCGGTCACCGGGTCCTTCGGGCCCTACTTGGCCCCGCCCGGCGCGGCGCCGGAAGAGGGGCCCACCAGGAACTCGGCGAGGTTCCGCAACTGGGTCTGACCAAGGCGATCGGCGGTCTCCTCGGACATGATCGACCTCTTCTCGCGTGTGCGGGACTTGACCTGCGAGGTCTGCACGTCTGCCATGGTTCCCTCCGGCGTGAGCAGCGCGACGGACTGCGCATTCTCCCGGACGATGACCCCCCTCACCGTCCCGCCATCGGTTGTCGTCAGGACGGTCGTCTCGTGCTCGGGAGCCACTTTGCGATCCGGCACGACGACCGCTTCGAGCAGCGTGTACTTGGTGGCGAGAGCCGGCGAGCCGGTCAGGTTCAGCCCCTTGACGCCATGATCGCTGCCCAGATCGCCGAAGCGATGGCAGGAAGCGCAATCCGCCTGGAACACCTCGCGGCCGGCAGCGGCGTCGAGCTTCTGCTGCGGCTGGAACACCATCTCCTCGAGCATTTCCTGCCGGCTGATGACCCGCCCGACGCGCCGAGCCGCCAGCGGGCTCTGCGGACCGCCGCGGCCGCCTCCGCGGCCGGCCTGCGCCTGCCGCGCCTTGATCTCCTCCAGCTGCTCCGGCGTGAGCGGAGAGAAGTCGGGCGCCTTGGCAAAGAGCACCTGCTTCTCTTCATCCGTCGCGAACAGCGGCTCGACCGCATCGAACATCTGCCCGACGAAGTTCACGAACTGCGCACCGCCGCGCCACGTGGACGCCCGGCCGAGGATCTCGGCGAGCTGTGTCTTCTGCGCCAGCGTCCACCCGTCCTTCATCGTCCGAAGGGCGTACAGGTAATGGAGCTGCAGCTGCTGGTTCTCGTCGCCGGCGGGCATGGCAGAGAGGATCTTCTCGACTGCCTGCGGCTGGCCCGCGTAGGCGAGCATCAACGCCAGCTCCCTGTTGAGGCGCTCGTCCTTGGAGGGAAAGAGGTTCACGATCAGGCCGTGCAGCCGCTCGCGCTCGGCGGCGGTCAGCCCCGTCGGGGTCTCCGTGGTGGTGTACTGAAACGCGCGGAACAGCCTCAAGCGGTCGTCGACCGACAGTGCCGCCTTCATCATCCCGAGCTGCTTGTCGATGAGCGGCTGCAGGCTTTCTCCCTCCGGCGCGGTATTCACCAGGGCGAGCATGCTCTCGATGCCGCTGAGCGGGTTCGTGTCCTCCAGTGCGCGGTCCCGCCACTCGGCCCCGGGCGTGCGCTCGAGGGCAAGGCGGCCGGCCCAGCGGACGAACCGGTCCTGATCGTTCAGGAGGGCGTAGATGTCGGCCACCGGCGCGAGGCTTGGCTTGTCGGCAGACTGCCCCATGCGGACCAGGGCTTCGGCGGCCCGGCGGCGGACCATCGGGTCGGCATCCTTCAGGGCGGCGGCGGCAACGCCCGCTTGCGCCTTGGCCGCACCTTCGGCGGCCTGCCCCCCCTGCACCCCTGCGGCAAAGACTGCCGCGGCGCGCACCCCGGCGTCACCATCCTTGAGCAGCGCGGTGAGGAGCGCGGCGTCGGGCGGCGCACCGTGCCGCTGCATCTCGTACACCGCGCGCGCGCGGTCCGCCCCTTCAGCCTTGGCGTCGCGGGCGAGGCGCTCGAGCTCGGTGGCAAACGACGCGCCCATGGAGGCTTTCACGTTCTCGATAGCCGCCCAGCCCCAGCTCGAAAGCGGCTGCGGCTGGCGGACGACCGCGAGGATCCCGGTCATGTCGGGGGGCGCTTCGGCCGTGCCCTTGTAGCGCAGGCGCCAGACACCGCCTGTCGTGTTGCGTCCGCCGGTCGTGAAATAGAGCATCCCGTCGGGGGCCACCTCGACGTCGGTGATGTTGAAGGGCTCGCCGTGCACGAACTCCGCGCGGTCGCTCCTGGCGCTGTAGGTCGCTCCCTTCGGGGTCAGCGCCGTGTAGAGCAGACGTCCCCTGGACCAGTCCGCCTCGAACAGGTTGTCGAAGAACTGACGGGGATAGGCATAGCTCGTATAGAACTCCATTCCCACGGGGGACCCCCGGCCCACTTCGCGCAGCGGCGGCAGCGAATCGATGTAGTACTCGGGATACTTGCCCGACCCGTCCCTGTACCCGTAATTCCCGCCCGGAATGCCGTGCACCGTCCGCACCTCGCGGTACCAGGGCATGTTGATGTCCCATTCCATGTCGCTGTCGAAGAGGAACGCTTCCCCCGCGAGGTTGTAGGCGAAGTCGTAGGCATTCCGGTTCCCGCCGAAGAGCACGGAGAACTTCTCCAGCTTCGGCTTCCACAGATAGACGGCGCTGTGCAGGCTCGTGTCCATGCTGCGGCCGAAGTTCTGCAGATAGGGCAGGAACTGGGCATCCTTGTCGTTGATGATCGGGGAGCGGGGATCGATGAGGTCCCGGGGCAGTGTTGCGTGGTTGCCGGAGAGGAACGCATAGCTCCCGTCCGGTGCGCGCCGGATGGCGTGCGGGCCGTGCTCCTGGATGCCGCCGATCGACCGCGCGACCATGTCGAACGAGTCGGCGCGGCCGTCTCCTGTCGTGTCGGTCATCCGGAAGATGCCCGCCGGCTGCTCTCCCTTGCCTGTGGCAGGCGTCTGTGTCTGCGGCTTCGGGCTCGCCGCCGTACGGCCGGCCATGCCGCCGCGCCCGGTCCCCCGCCCCGGAGTGATGGGATCATCGGGAGGGCGTGGCGACGGCGGAACGGGATCCGCGCCCGCCTCGGTGCACGCGGCATACAGCGTCGGCCCGTCGAACCAGAGACCCTGGCAGTTCCTGACCGCTTCGGTGATGACCTGCTCCGACTCGAGGATGCCGTCCTTGTCGTTGTCGAGCAGGATGCGCGGGTAGTCCTGCTCCTTCGACACGACGAGCCGGCCGAGACTGTCGAACGTCAATGCGACATAGGAGTCCGTCCTGTCCGCGGGGTTCACGCGCTCGAGCACAAACCCGGGCAGGGTGCCGAACTTCACGCCCGCAACCGTCTGCGTGACGAGCTCCGCCTGATTGGGTGCCTGCCCGAGCGGCAGCGCCCGGACGAGTCCCAGGCCGGTGCAGACCGTCACCGCGGCAAGCGAGAGGGAAAAGCGCCACGTCCTCATGAAGACCTCCGGCAACCCGGTTGCGGCGGCCACCTTCCGCCTGCAACGGATGCCAAACCGAGCGATTCGTATCAGGTCGGCAGGGCGGGGGTCAAGCGGAGGCTGCAAGCGCGCCTCCTGTTTCGCCCTGACAAACGGCTGCGCCCCCTCCGTAACCCGAAGCCTTGCCCCGCGGCTGCCTGCGGGAGGAAATGTGCCGATGAGTTCCCCACCCGCGAACTGACGCCTGAGCGCAGGGCGTTTTGTATGGCGAAAGCGGATCTGAACTGCCTTGTGTAACTCCTGCTCCAGCCCAACGTATTATAGGCAGCGCGCTCTCGAGAAGCGGGACCGTTCATGAGGAGGCCTACTTTGCGTGTGAAGTTCTATGCGGCGGCGGTGTTGATGGCGTTCGCGGGATCCCTGGCCGTGGCCCAGAAGGGCATGACCGAGGAGGAACTGGACAAGGCGATGAAGCGGGCCCAGCCCGCCATGGGTGCGGCAAACAAGGCTATCCAGGCCAGCAACGCGGAAGAAGCCGCCAGGCAGCTGGCGATCGTCAAGGGGGTCATCGTCGACACCCAGGAGTTCTGGGTCGTTCACAAGAAGGAAGACGCGATCAAGGCGAACAAGGAGACAATCGCCAAGATCGACGAAATCGAAAAGCTGCTCACCGGCCCCTCGCCAAACCCGACCGCGGCCCAGGCGGCGCTCAAGGAACTCGGCGCGAGCTGCCGCACGTGCCACGAGGTCTACCGCGTGCGGGACGCCGACAACAACTGGGTACTCAAGCCGGGAAGCATTGGCGGCTGATGTGTCCCGGGGAACACCTCCCGCATCCTGACGCCGGGCGGCGCCGGTTCCTCTCCGGCGCCATCACGGCAATCCAGGGGGCGCTTGGCGCCACGCTCGCGTTCATTCTCGGCGGCGCCGTCGCCTCCCCGGCCCTCGGCACCCGCCGCACGGACTGGTGGCCGGCGGTCCCGCTCAACACCCTGCCGCCGGATCAGCCGACGCCGGTCACCATCCGCGTGACGCGGGAGGACGGCTACAGCCAGGTCGTGGACCGGCAGGTCGTCTTTCTCGTTCGAACCGGTCCCTCGGAGGTCACCGCGTTGTCGTCCATCTGCACGCACCTGGGATGCCGGGTGAGCTGGGACGCAACCGATCAGAGCCTCAAGTGCCCCTGCCACGGGGGAGTCTTCGACCGAACCGGGGCCGTCACGGCCGGACCGCCCCCCTCTCCGCTCGAAACGCTCGCCACGCGCGTCGAAGGGGAACAGGTACTGGTGCAGCTCTGATGGGGCGGCTCCGTCCTCTGTTCGACTGGCTGGACGATCGCACCGGCTTCCGGGCCGGCCGCTCGCACCTGCTCGACGAACCCCTCGCCCCGGGTGTGGGCTGGTGGTTCGTCACCGGCAGCATCCTGCTCTTCCTCCTTGCCGTCCAGCTCCTCACCGGCATCGTCCTCACGATGTACTACGTGCCCTCGCCGGAGCACGCGTACGACAGCGTCCGCTACATCAGCGATCAGCTGCCCCTCGGCGGGATCGTCCGCGGCCTGCACTTCTTCGGCGCCAGCTTCATCGTCATTGCCGCCGTAGTCCACATGCTGCGGGTGGTGTCGTTCGGCTCGTACAAGAAGCCGCGCGAGGTCACCTGGATCACGGGCGTCGTGCTGCTGCTGATCATCCTCGGCTTCGCGCTGACGGGCTACCTGCTGCCATGGGATCAGAAAGCCTACTGGGCGACGACGGTCACGATCAACGTGGCGCGGAGCTCCCCCGTCGTCGGTGAGTACCTCGCGTCGATCATGCGGGGAGGGGCGGACCTCGGGGCCCTGACACTGCTCCGGTGGTACGCGACGCACGTCTTCCTGCTGCCGGCGGCGCTGATCGCCTTCGTTGTGGCGCACATCTACCTGATGCGGCGGCACGGCATTTCCGGGCCCGTGCGAGAGCGCGCCGGAGAGCCACAGCCGTTTTATCCGTACCACGCGCTGAAGGACACGATTGCGATGGCGGCCGTGTTCGCCCTGCTGCTGACGTTCGCGCTGACCGTGCGCGTTCCGCTCGACTCGATTGCGGATCCGACGGACGCGACGTACATCCCGCGGCCGGAGTGGTATTTCCTCAGCCTGTTCCAGCTGTTGAAGTACTTTCCCGGGCCCCTCGAGCCGGTCGCGACAATCGTGATTCCCGGGCTCGTTGTCGGCGCGCTGCTGCTGTTGCCGTTCTTGGATCGCAGCCCCGACCGCCACCCGTTGAAGCGTCCGCTCATCGGCGCGGCCTTCGTTCTCCTGGGGGCGGGAATCTTCAGCCTGACGTATCTGGGCTTCAAGGACTCACCCGCCCACGCGGATCCGTCCTACTGGGGACCAATGGCGCTGGCGGGACGGGAGTTCGCCACCGACACGCGCTGCGCGGAGTGTCACCGCATCGGCGGAGCCGCCAATCCCATCGACAACACGCGCGTGCGCCGTGACCCCGAATGGCTGCTGGGGCACATCGCGGATCCGGAGGTCATCGCCCCGGGCAGCCGGAAGCCTCCGCCGGGCAGTCTGAACGAGTCACAGGCGCGGGCGATCGTCGCCTACATGTCCAAGGTGCGCGCCGGAACCACCCCCCCCGACGTGACGGGCGATACGCACACCGCCGCGATGATTTACGGGCGGTTCTGTGGCGGCTGCCACATGATCGACGGAGAAGGGGGGCACCAGGCGCCAGACCTCACGCGCGCGGGGGAAGAGCGCGACGCGGAATGGCTCCGGGAGTGGATCAGCAACCCCGAAGAAGTCGATCCGCTCGCCGACATGCCCCCGTTCTACGATCGCCTCTCGGAGGACGAGCTGACGATCATCGCGAACTACCTTGCCGCCCGGAAGTAGCTCGCGTCGAACGCCTCATTCGAAGGCGCGGCGTGCCGGAACTCCGCGGATCGATGCATCCACGAGCTCGATCGGGTGCACCACGGAGAGCCTGCGGCCGAGCCCTGCGGCCGACGCGGTGATCTGCAGGGTGCAGCCGGGATTTGCCGTCGCCACGACGTCCGGAGCCGCGGCCGCCAGGTGCTGCACCTTGCGCACACCGAGATCACGGGCCGGGTCCGGTTGGACAAGATTGTAGATTCCCGCGCTGCCACAGCACAGCTCCTGTTCGGCAAACGGCACGAGCTCCACGCCGGGGATGCCCGTCAGCAGATCGCGCGGCTGCTGACGGATGCCTTGCGCATGCGCCAGGTGGCAGGCGTCGTGATACGCCACCTTCAGCGCGAGAGGATGGCGTGGAGCGCGCGGCGGGCCGAGCTCCACGAGCAACTCGTTGATATCGCGCACCCGCGCGACGAACGCGCGGCTCCGCGCCGCCCATGACGGATCGTCGGCGAGCAGCCGGTCGTATTCCTTCATCGACGAGCCGCAGCCTGCCGCGTTCACGACCACGCACTCCACGCCGGCGCGCTCGAACGTCTCGATCGTCCGCTTTGCGAACACGCGCGCTTCGTCGAGCCGCCCAGCGTGCAGCGAGAGCGCGCCACAGCACCCCTGGGCCGCCGGGGCCACCACGTCGCACCCCTCCGCCGTGAGCACCCGCGTCGTGGCGTCGTTGACGTGCCCGAAGACCAGCCGCTGCACGCAGCCGGTGAGCAGGCCCACGGTCATCCGCTTCGCGCCCACAGCGGGGCTGTGCTGAGGGTGTCTGGAGAGCAGGCCTCGGAGCGTGACCCGCGGCGCAAGGGCCGCCAGCGCCCGCAGCCTGCCGGGCAGCAGGTCCAGCAGGCCGCTGCGCAGCAGGTACGGCTGTATCAGGCGGTAGAGCACCAGCGGCGCGAGCGCAATGCGAAGCCTCGCGGGAAACGGAAAGACCGAAAAGATGCCCCACCGGAACAGGCGATCGGAAAGACTCCGCTCGAACCGCCGCTCGATCTGCCCCCGTGTCGCCTCGATCAGCGGCGCGTACTGCACACCCGACGGACATGCCGTCACGCAGGCCATGCAGCCGAGGCACGCATCGAAGTGCTTGACCAGGGGAGCGGTCATGCCGACCCGCCCCTCGAGGGCGGACTTCATCAGATAGATGCGCCCGCGGGGGGAATCCATCTCCTCACCCCAGAGGGCATACGTCGGACAGGCGGGCAGGCAGAAGCCACAGTGCACACACGTATCGATGAGCGCCCGCTCCGGCGGACGCTCGTTGTCGAACGCAGTGCCCTGATCGCTGTGAACTCCCAACGCCAACCTCCAAGGGCCAGAGAGCTCACGCCCCTCGAGGGCCGCGCTCCCATGCACCATTCGACCACACTCAGTCGGGATTCCGAGCCCGAGCGCTGAGCGTTGGGCGTTGGGCGTTGGGCGTTGGGAGTTGGGAGTTGGGAGTTGAACGATCTTCAGAAACCCCCTCTGCCAGCGCCAAGAATGCCGTTGGGATCCAGCGCCTTCTTGATCTCCGCAATGAGCGGCGCATTGGGCAGTGCCGGCCAGACATCGACTGATCTCTTCAGCCCTGGGGAGCCCCGGAGGATCAGGACATGATCCACGGCCGAAGAGCTCCTGAGCCTCCGTACGGCGTCTGCCCCCCTGATGTCGTCTCCCTCGATCGCGATCAGGCCGGAGCCCACGCCGGCCCGTCCGCGAAAGTGCAGGGCTCCGCCCGCCGCGAGGTCCTCCAGGAGGCGGAAGACCTCCGCAAGACGGGCAGGCGGCCAGCTCACCCTCACGATCGCGCCGTCACCCTCCCAGAGGGAAGCCTCGTGCGCATGCCAGAGCTCGCGCTCTTCGTTTCCGGTCAGGACCTGCGGGGCTCCCACACCCTCGAGGAGGCGACTGGCGTGGGTCACCTGCGCGTCCACGGCCGCCGGCACGGACGCAAACCGGAGAAGGCAGGCGGTCTCGTCAGCCCCCCGGCCGCGCGTTGCCCTTACCTCCAGCGCAACCGGTTCGAGCTGCGTTGCCGCCAGTCGCTCGACAATCGCGACTGCGTCGGCGGCCTGCACACGGTTGATTACGAGGGTCGCGGAGGCTCCGGGCAGCGGCGAGAGCTTGAACGTGGCCGCGACGATGACGGCGAGCGATCCAAACGACCCGCTCATCACCTTCGAGAGATCGTAGCCGGCCACGTTCTTCACCACCTGACCGCCCGCCTTCACGAGACGCCCATCGCAGGTGGCGAGATGAATGCCGATCACGAGGTCCCGCGGCGTTCCGAACCGGTGGCGCTGCGGTCCGCTGTCGTTCGTCGCGAGTGCCCCCCCGATCGTCCCGGCACCGAACGGCGGATCCAGGGGCAGCCACTGCCCTGCCGGCGCGAGCGTGCGATTCAGGTCCGCCAGGGACAGGCCGGCCTCGACCGTGGCGGTGAGATCCCCCTGCCGATGCGAGAGGACACGCCGCATGTGGCGTGTCTCGAGAGACACGTCCACACGTGCCGGCGGCCTGCCCCACGACCTCGTCCCGTTCCCTCGAATGACGGTGGAAAGGCGCCGCTCCGAGAGCCAGGCGAGCGCTGCCGCCACGGCCACGGGCGTACGCGGTGCCACGATCAGGCCGGGAAGGACCCCGTCGATCGCGTCCGTTTCAGGATCCGGCGAACGGACCTCGAGATCCGCGCCGGTCGCCAGCAGTTCCTCAGGCAGGGTCACTTGCAACTCCCATCCACGAACTCCCGAAGCGGAAGGAGTTGTCGCTCAGGGGTCGACAGCGGCGTTGAACGGGCGGAATCAGAGCTCAGGAACGAGCGGCGCTGCCGGTCAGGCTGCCCGGCGCAAGCCGGTCCCCCGTGCTCAGCAGGATCCGCAGCGTGCGACGGAGCGGTTCGGCGGCTCCCCACAGCAACTGGTCGCCCACCGTGAAGGCCGACAGGTACTCCCCGCCCATGGCCAGCTTTCGGATCCTCCCGATGGGCACCTCCAGCGTGCCGGTCACGGCCGTGGGTGTGAGCCGGGCAAGCGTCGCCTCCCGCTCGTTGGGGACAACGCGCACCCACTCGTGGGCGGAGGCGATGATCTTCACAATCTCGTCGAGTGGAATGTCGCGGCGCAGCTTGATAGTGAGCGCCTGGCTGTGACAACGCATCGCACCCACGCGGACGCAGATGCCCTCGACGGGAACAGCACCTGCAGGCTGCCCGAGAATTCTGTTCGTCTCGGCAGTGCCTTTCCATTCCTCACGGCTCTGGCCGTTCCCGAGATCCTTGTCGATCCAGGGCAGGACGCTGCCGGCAAGCGGGTGCCCGAACCGCGCGGCGGGAAAGTCGGGCGACCGAAGAGTGTCCGACACCACCCGATCGATGTCGAGGATTGCCGAATCAGGATCGGAGAGGAGCGAGGCGGCCGCCTGGTGCACGCGTTCCATCTGCAGCACCAGCTCGCGCATGTGCTGCGCCCCGGCACCGGATGCCGCCTGGTACGTCATTGCCGAGACCCACTCCACCAGCCCCTCCCGGAACAGCCCGGCGGCCGCCATCAACATCAGGCTGACGGTGCAATTGCCGCCGATGAAGTTCCGCACCCCGCGCCTCAGCGCGTCGTCCATGACGTGCCGATTCACCGGGTCCAGCACAATCACCGCATCGTTTTCCATCCGGAGCGAGGATGCCGCGTCGATCCAGTAGCCGGTCCAGCCCGCCTGGCGCAGCTGCGGGTAGATCTCGGTGGTGTAATCTCCACCCTGGCAGGAGATGAGGGCGTCCATTGCCGACAAGGCGGCAAGGTCGCGGGCGTCCTTCACGGTGGTGACCCGCTTGCCCACTTCTGGCCCTGATGTACCAGCCTGTGTGGTGGAGAAGAAGACTGGGTCGATGTGGTCGAAGTCCCGTTGCTCGCGCATGCGCTGCACGAGCACGGATCCAACCATGCCGCGCCACCCGATGATCCCGACGTTCATGGCGCCAAGTGTACCATCACCATCGCTCGGCTATTCCCGCGCGCTCCACCGGATGCGCGCGATACGGCCCCGGCACTTCCCCGCACAGCCGGGGCGTCGGGAAGACCTTGCCGGGGTTGCACAACCCGTGCGGATCGAAGGCCGCACGCACTCGCTGCATCAGTGCCAGGTCGTCGTCGGTGAACATGCGTGGCATGTGGCAGGCCTTGTCGGCCCCCACCCCGTGCTCGCCGGTCAGCGAGCCGCCCGCCTCGATGCAGTAGGACAGGATCTCGGCAGCTACCGCTTCGGCCTTCTCCGCCTGCCCGGGAATCTTCTCGTCGTAGCAGATGAGCGGGTGCAGATTGCCGTCTCCGGCGTGGAACACGTTGCCAATCCGCAGCCCTGATTGCTCTTCGAGGGCGCGTATCCGGTTGAGCACTTCCGGCAGGCGGGTGCGGGGCACGACGCCGTCCTGCACGTAGTAGTTCGGCGAGACACGGCCCATCGCGGCGAAGGCCGCCTTGCGGCCGGTCCAGATCCTCGCGCGCTGCGCCTCGGTTGTGGCAATCTCAAGAGCGGTTGCGCCGTTGCGCCGGCAGATCTCCTCCACGAGTACGAACAGCGCCCGCACCTCTGCGGCCGGACCATCGAGCTCCACGATGAGCACCGTGTCGGCCGGCGGGAAACCGGGGTGCACTGCCGCCTCGGCGGCGCGAATCGCGAGCGCGTCCATCATCTCGATGGCGGCCGGAATGACACCGGCGCCAATGATGTCCGAGACTGCCCCTCCCCCGGCATCGATGGTGTCGAAGGCCGCAAGCAGCGTCTGCACCGTTTCCGGCTTCCGCAGGATTCGGACGATGACCTTGGTCACGATGGCAAGCGTACCCTCGGACCCCACGATCAGCCCGAGCAGATCGGGTCCCGGCGAATCAGCAAGCGCACCGCCGAACTGCACCAGCTCGCCATCGGGAAGCACCGCTTCCAGGCCGAGCACGTGATGGACGGTAAAGCCGTACTTCAGGCAGTGCGCACCGCCGGAATTCTCCGCGACGTTGCCCCCGATGGAGCAGACCTGCTGGCTCGACGGATCGGGGGCGTAGTAGTAGCCATGCGGAGCCACCCGGCGGGTAATCTCGAGATTCGTGACGCCTGGCTCCACGGTGACGCACCGGTTTGGAATGTCGACGTCGAGCACGCGGTTCAGCCGTGCGAGTGAAATGACGATCCCGCCAGGCACTGGCAGCGCTCCACCGGAAAGTCCGGTCCCGTGCCCGCGGGGGACGAAGGGCACGTGTTCCCTGGCGCAGAGTCGAACGACTGCCTGGACCTCCTCGGCCGACGAGGGGAGCACGACGGCGGCCGGCACGACCCGCAGATGCGTCAAGGCGTCGCACTCGTAGGTCAACAGCTCCAGCGGCTCGGAGAACACATTGCCGGCGCCCACGATTCGACGGAGTTCGGCGAGGAAGGAGTCGGTCACGTCAGTTTCCAGTTTCCAGTTTCCAGTTTCCAGTTGACCATCGTCAACGCCCAACTCCCAACCTCCAACTTCCAACGCCCAACGCTTATACTTCTTCGAGCGCTTCTCGCGTCCCATCGTGCCGACCGTTCCGGTAGCAAAATAGAGCGCGGGTTCCGCAATCGCGCCGTCGGAGCTCGAGTCCTACGCTCTCGAGCTTTGAGATTTCGCGGCGCGCTCGCCGTACCAGCGTGTCAGCGGTGTGCCGGTAGCCCCGTGAATGATCACGGAGGAAAACACGACGAGGCTGCTCAGTACCCAAACCTCGTGATGACCTGTCTTGCTTTCCGCTTGGGTCGCATAGAACAGCGCGGCCACTCCCATCGGACCGAACCAGCCGACGAAAGCGGCGTCGCGAGCGCTGCCCAGCAAGGCGATCCAACGCCGCAGAAGCATCATCACGGGCAGGCGACGGAGCAAGAGGATCGCCGTGACCAGCCAAAATCCCCGCCAACCGAGCTCGAGCCACTCCTGCCACGGAAGAAAAATCCCGAACAACGTGAAAATTGGCACGGCGAAGAACTGGTTGACGGCTTCTTGAATCTTTTCTTCGCTGGACCGGTCTTCGACCGGCGTCGCTGCACCGAAGCCAAGGCCGGCAGCGAAAACGGCAAGGATACCGTTCACTCCAACAAGCTCCGCTGCGCCCAGAGTCAACAATGAAAGGGCCAGCGTGAATGCGAGGAGTGACGGGGCCTCCACCATCTTCCGCTTCTCGCCCCAAACCATCGCGCGTCCCGTGAGTCCCCCGAAAACAGCTCCGAGCAGAATGGCCCCTCCGACTTCGAACACCAGCACGTTCAATAGCCACTCCGGGGCGATGCGCTCCGCAGGTTTCGTCAGAAGGAGGAGCGGCAGGTAAACGAGCGGATAGGCGAGGCCGTCATTTGCACCCGATTCGGCGGACACGACCTCGCGAATCCGTGACGGAAGATTCTCTTCGGCGACTTTCCCATGGACCACCGTCGTGGACAGCACTGGATCGGTCGGCGTGAGGATCGCTCCGATGAGCATGGCCACGACGAGCGGTATTCCGGCGATGAGATGGACGAGGATGCTCGTGCTTGCCCACATGAGCGGCATCACCACGAGCAGAAGGACTGCCATCGTTTTCGAGTTCCGGAGGAAGTATCGAGGCTGTAATCGGAGCGCGATGCCCATCAGGGCGATGGCCATCGTGAGCTCCGACGCGAGAGCGAGCGTACCCGCCGATTCCGGCCAGGGCCGCTGCGAGCTTATCCAACCGAATCCCGCCGGCCCCACGAGCACACCGACGGCCATAGCGATCCCGGGACTCGAGAACAGGATAAAGCGCTCGATCGGGATCGAGAACAATCCCAACGTGATGACGAGCGCTCCGAGCACGGTGATAGCTACGTGAGCGGTGTGCACCTTACGGCCTCGCTTTCAAACCTCGAACGAAGAGCCGTGTCGACAGCACTTCCGGATTGAGCAGATCGAGTTGGGCGAAGTCACCGGCCTCCCCGAGCCGGATATTGCGGAGGGCGCGCTCGGCCATCCGCCGGCTGGCCTGGGCGGTGTTGCTGCCGACGTGTGGAATGAGCACGACGTTCGGAAGCCGTCGCAGGTCGTGCGCTGGATCCACCGGCTCGTAGGGCTCGCGTTCGAACACATCCAGCGCAGCCCCGCCGAGCCGTCCCTCTGCCAGCGCATCGTACAGCGCCGCCTCGTCCACGACCGAGCCGCGCGCGGTGTTGATGAGCCATGTCCGAGTGCCCAGGAGCGCCAGCCGATCGCGGCCGATGAACCGCACGTTTTCCGGGTAAGCAGGGATGTGCAGGCTTACGAAGTCCGCGTCGCGAACGGCAGCCCCGAAATCATTCGTCACTTCTTCGAAGTAGTGGTTTGAGGCGGCGCCGGCCCCACCGCGCCGGCTGTAGCCGACCACGCGCATCCCGTAGCCCGCCGAGGCGATGCGCGCCACTGCGCGGCCGATGGTGCCGCACCCGATAAGGGCCAGCGTCCTGCCCTCCAGCTCGAGCCCTTGCCTGGGTTCCCACCGGCCCTGCGTCAAGTCACCGGCCACGGGAAGCAGGTGCCGCGCTGCCGCCCCGATGAGAAGCATGGTCAGCTCGGCAACCGACTGGTGGAGCACGTCCGGCGTGTTCGTGCAGAGGAGCCCGGCACGTGTCGCGAGCGCCTTGTCGATGCCGTCATGGCCGACCCCGTATCGCGCAAGCACGCTGCCGCGCGGCAGGGCCGCATAGAGCGGCCCGCGGTACACTGTCCCGCCAACGATGGCATGGCGCGCCCCCGTCTCGGCAATGGCCCCGACAAGCGCGTCTTCCTCAAAGGGAGCAGAGACGCAGCTGAAATCCGCTGTCGCGGTGAAGACGTTCTCGGAGCGAAGGAACTCGGGTGCCGTGACAACGACTGTCGGTGGAGCCATGCGCAAAGTATGACCCGTCACCCCCCAGCACCCAACGGCGAATCACCCACCTCGTGCCATTTTTGGCACTCTTGGCATTCTTGGCAATTTTGGCAATCTTGGCATTCCGTGCTTATCTTCACCATGCTCAGATGCCGCGCGCTCCTCCTGGCCCTCGCCGCCACTCCACTCACCCTCGGCACGGCGGCAGCGCAGATTGTCGTCTCCGCGAACGATTCGAAGGTCCGGCTTGTGGACGGCGTGACGACAGTCGTCCCGAATCCGCCGCCGGACACGATTACCGTCATCGACCTTGGTGTCTCTCCGCCAAGGATCCTCGGCGAGATCCCGGTGCCGACATCGGTTGTCGGGCCGCCGGAGAGCGTCGCGATCGCGCGCGACGAGTCGTTCGCCCTCGTGACGGCCGCAACGAAGCTCGATCCTGCCGATTCAACGAAGACCGTTCCCGACAACACGCTCACCGTCGTGGACCTCAAGGCGTCTCCGGCCAGAGTCCTGCAGACGCTGCAGGCGGGCCAGGGGGCCTCGGCAGTGTCCATCAACCCCGCCGGAACGCTGGCGCTTGTCGCAAACCGGCTGGAGGGGACCGTCTCCGTCTTCACGATCAGCGGAAATGTGCTGAAAGCCGCCGGAAAGGTGGATCTCGGCGCGCCCGACAGCGGACCGTGCGGCGTGGCGTTCACACCCGACGGGCGGACCGCGCTGGTGACCCGCAACAACGACAGCCTGATTTCCCTGCTCGCGGTGGATGGCACCAGCGTGACCTACTCGAAGCGGGACCTTGCGGCCGGCCTGAAGCCTTACAGCATCCAGGTCTCGCCCGCGGGCAACGTTGCCGTCGCCGCGCACATCGGCGCAGGAGCCACGGGCGGGGCGGACGTGATCAGCATCATCGACCTCGGCCTGGATCCGCCGCGCGCTGTCGACCACATCGCAGTCGGGCCGATCGCCGAGGGGATTGCCATCTCGACTGATGGCAGTCATGTGGCCGTGACCGTGATGGACGGAACGAATGCGCCGGCATCCTCCCCCTTCTTCAATCCCGCGGGTCGGGTGCGCGTGTTCCGTATAGCCGGCCGGAAGCTTGCCCCTGTGGCGGAAGCGCCCGTGGGCCGGTGGTGCCAGGGGGTCGTCTGGAGCCGCGACGACCGCACGCTGCTCGTGCAGTGCATGGTGGAGGGTGAGATTCAGGTCTTCGGGTTCGACGGGCGGCGGCTGACGGCAGCGGCGCCGCTGAAGGTCAGCGGCGGCCCGGCGGGCATTCGCGTTGCGGATCCCCGCTGAGCAGAGGGATCGGCCCTCCCGGCCGTCAGCCCCCTCAACGCCCGGACACAGTGGCCTCTGGCGCAACGTCGCCGGACCGGCCGCCATAGCGGGCGATCACGAAGACCGCCACGGCGGCAATGATCAAGACGATGACCGTCCCCACGTTCAGCAGGCCGCGCTCGCGGTACGTCAGGATCGAGTAGCCGACGGCCCCTGACAGGAGGGCATAGTAGACGAAGGGCAGCATGGTGAGGCGAATCACCGTGCCCTCCCGCCCGAGCAACCCCACCACGGCAGAGGCCGCGACGACGTTGTGTACGCAGATCATGTTGCCTGCCGCCCCGCCAACAGCCTGCAGCGCAACAATCCACGTCGGGTCCACGGCGATGCGCTGCCCCATCTCGAACTGGAACAGCGAGAACATCATGTTGCTCACCGTGTTGCTGCCGGCGACTGCCGCGCCAAGCCCGCCGATGAACGGGGCGACGAGCGGCCATGCCGAACCGGTGAGCGCCGCCACGCCGTCTGCCAGTGCAATCGGCATCCGCGCGTAACCGGCGGTTCCCCCGCCGCTGTTGATGAACACCTGCACCATCGGCACCGTGAAGACCAGCGCCACGGAGGCGGCGGTCGTCACGCGCAGCGACGTCGCCCAGGACTGGCGGTACGCGGCCGGATCGGGACGGTGCAGAAGGTATGTCACCAGCGAGGTGACGATGAACATCGTCCCGGGCAGGTACAGCGGCTGGACGGAGGCCGAGATCCCCGTGCCGAAGATGTCGGGCCAGCTTACGACCGCCGACTGGAGCCAGGCCCCGAACGGAAGGGCGCGGAGGCGTGTGAGCAACAGCAGGCCTGCCACAATCAGATATGGCGACCAGGCCTTGAACATGCCCATGGAGCCATGCGTGTGGCCGACGTCGCGCACCTCCAGGGTACCGGACCAGTCGCGTGGCCACGTCTCGCGCGGGGCGAAATCCCATGCCTCTTCGGGTGGAGGCACGAGCAGACCGCGGCGCGCCGCTGTCACGACGACAGCCAGGCCGACGAGACTTCCGCACAGGCTTGGAAACTCAGGACCGAGCAGGTACGCCGCGGCGAGATAGGGCACCGTCATGGCGAACGCGGCAAACAGGGCGAATTTCCAGACCCTGAGACCCTCGGCGGCTGATTTGCGCGGGCCGAAGAAGCGGGTCATCACCACCACGACGATCAACGGAACGAGGGTGCCGGCGATCATGTGGAGGGTCGCGACCTTGACGCCGATGGCCCGCAGGAACGCCGGCCAGTCTCCTCCCGACGCCGCGGCAAACGACTGCACGCCGGCGTCGCTGGCCAGCCCGCTGCTCACGCCCACGAGGATCGGGGTACCGACGGCGCCAAACGAGACCGGCGTGCTCTGGATGATCATGCCGGCAGTGACGGCGGCGAGCCCGGGAAACCCAAGTCCGACGAGCAGGGGGACCGCCACAGCGGCAGGCGTGCCGAACCCGGCGGAGCCCTCGATGAACGAGCCGAACAGCCAGGCCACGATGATGACCTGTACGCGGCGGTCCGCCGTGATGCTCGTGAACCCCTGACGGATCGTGCGGAGCGCCCCGCTCTCCTGCAGGGTGTTGAGCAGCAGGATCGCGCCGAACACGATGTACAGCAGAGTCAGCGCGATGATGAGGCCGTTCACCGTGGCCGCGGCGACCTGGACCATCCCGACTCCCCAGACGCCCACCGCAAGCCCGACCGCAGTGATGTAGGAAAGCGGCATCACCCGGCTCGCGGGCCACCGCAGTCCCACCATGAAGATCCCGACGACCACGATTGGCAGAAGGGAGAGCAGTGCGAGAGTGGTCGGGTTCATGGGTGCGTGAGATGGAGACGCAGGAGGTCCGGCGCATCATACAGCCGTTGACCCCATCCTGCCCCTCCAGCCCATGTGTAGGGTCTGGAGCACGGCGGGATCCTGGAGAATGGGCTAAAATCGACTTCTATGGCACGCACCATCCTTTCCCGCTGGACAGTTCAATCGGCCGCCGGCATCGCGGTCGTCACTCTGCTGAGCATGGGCTTCGGATCCTGGAATCCGGCCGCGCACCAGGCTCCCGCGCAATCCGCCGCGGCCGCGCAGGGGGGGGCCAAGGACGGCCTCTGCCAGGAGGGGTTCTACGGATCTCCCGAGAAGGGCTGCACCGATGTCAACGAGTGCGCGAGCGCCAACGGCGGATGCCACAAGCTGGCGTCGTGCAAGAACACGCCAGGGTCCCGCGTGTGCGGCGAGTGTCCGCCCGACTTCGCCGGCACGGGTTACGTCGGGTGCTTCGACGTCAACGAGTGCCCGAACGGGGACTGCAGCGACCGCATCCCGACTGACGCGGAGACCGCCGCAGCGCCCGTGGTGACCACGCCCGACGACATGAAGGTCGAAGCAACCTCGGAGGCAGGCGCACCGGCCACGTTCACGGTCACCGCCACCGACGAGAAAGACGGCAAACGGGCGGCGTACTGCCTGCCCCGCTCGGGCTCGAGCTTCCCGTTGGGAACGACGGTCGTCAGCTGCTGGGCGTCGAACACGCGCGGCAAGCTCGGACGCGCGGCGTTCACGGTCACCGTCACACGTCCCGCCTTCTAGTCCCCTGGAAGCGTGATGACTTGCACAAGTCCCGGCGCGCGGCGCCCGGCTGGCAAGGCGCGAAGAGCGAGCATAGTGGGCATATGTGAACGATGAGCAACGCCGCCAGACGGGATGCCCCGCCCGGGAGTTGTGTGAGTCATCACGTTTCCAGGGGACTAGATTCCCTCTGGTGATTCGATAGCGCTACCCCCAGGAGTCTGACGACGAGTCAGGCTCCGGGGCGAGCGTGTCAACGGCCAACGCCCAACTCCCAACTCCCAACGCAACCAACAAACCGAGA